>Ga0207756_100063_pt1 | contig 126803 bp, 134 predicted proteins | sample A23M1SouthBayCA_FD_187748 | JGI IMG/M metagenome (GOLD analysis project Ga0207756, IMG submission 187748) | Aerobic enrichment media microbial communities from Eden Landing Ponds, California, USA - A23 M1 (3) (SPAdes) | ecosystem: Environmental > Aquatic > Marine > Unclassified | place... | reverse complement strand
GGGCCTGGTGGAATCGACAAGGGCGAGCGCGGCGCCCTCCGGTGGGGCGCCGCGCGAGGGCTTGCTGTTACAGGACCCGTTTCCCGAACGCCGACGCGACGAGTTCGACCGCCAACTCCGCGGTCCGATTGTGTTCGTCCAGCACGGGGTTCACCTCCACGACGTCCATCGAGCGCAGGCAGTCGCGCTCGGCGACGGCCTCCATCGCCGCGTGGGCCTCTCGGTACGTGGCACCACCCTTGACGGGTGTCCCGACGCCGGGGGCCTCGTTCGGGTCCAAGAAATCCAAATCGAGGCTGACGTGGGCCGATTCCCCGGCGATATCGAGCGCTTCCTCCACCACCCGGTCCATCCCGCGCTCGTCGATGTCCGACATGGTGTAGGCCGTCGCGTCGCTCGCGTGAATCGCGTCGCGCTCCGCTTCGTCCACGTCCCGCAGGCCGACCCAGACGACGCGCTCCTCTTCGATGTGGGGCGCGTTCGCCCACTCGCTGTCGGCGAAGGAGTCCCGCCCGAGCGCCGCGGCGAGGCTCATCCCGTGGACGTTTCCAGAGGGGGTCGTCTCGGGCGTGTTGAAGTCGCCGTGGGCGTCGAACCAGAGAACACCCGACGCATCTGTCCCGGCCAGGGAGCCGATGCTGACGGAGTGGTCCCCCCCGAGCGTGAGCGGCACGCGCCCGGCGAGGCGGCTCTCGCGGACCGCCGCGCTGAGACGGCTACAGACGGCCTCGATCTGTTCGAGGAAGCGCGCCCGGCTCCCGGGTTCGGGGACGGCCTCGGTCCTGGTCGCCTTCAGGTCGCCGTGTTCCGTGACGTCGGCGCCGACGGCGTCAAGGGCGTCGGCGAGCCCGGCGTAGCGAATCGCGGAGGGGCCCATGTCGACGCCGCGCCTGCTCGCGCCGTAGTCGGTGGGGGCGCCGATGAGTTCGATGTCCATGGCGACGCTTCGACGCCGCGGAAGGAAAAAGCGAGGTTAGTTCAGAGCTCGACCCATTCGCCGCGCTCGTCGGACTCCTCGATGGCCGCCAGCAGTTCCTGCACCTGGAACGCGTCCTCGAAGGAGGGGTGGTAGGGCTCGCCCGCGTCGATAGCAGATAAGAACTCGTAGTCCTCGTGAACGAACGTGTGCTCCCAGCCGATGATGTGGCCGGCGGGCCACCAGTTCTCCATGTAGGGGTCATCGGGGTCGGTTAGGAGCACGCGCTCGAAGCCGCGGTTGTCGCCCGTGAGGACCTCCAGTTCGTCGAGGCGTTCGAGGTCGAACTTGATTGAGCCCTTCGACCCGTTGATTTCGATGGTGTTGGCGTTCGCGTGGCCCGTCGCGAAGCGGGAGGCCTCGAAGGTGCCCATCGCGCCGTTCTCGAACTCGACCTGTGCGGTGTAGGCGTCGTCAACCGTGACTTCGCGGGTTTCGGTGCTCTCCGCTCCCGCGGAGTCGAGGGCGTCGCCGGACTCGCCGGGGAGGGGACGCTCCTCGACGAAGGTCTTGAGGTGGCCCGAGAGTCTGGCGATATCCTCGCCCAACAGGAACTGCGCGAGGTCGAGGGAGTGTGCGCCCAGATCACCGAGCGACCCGGAGCCGGCCATCTCCTCGTCGAGGCGCCAGCTCCAGGGGGATTCGGGGTCGACCAGCCAGTCCTGAAGGTAGTTCGCGCGGACGTGGTGAATCTCGCCGAGTTCGCCGGCCTCGATGAGATTGCGCGCATACTGGATGGCGGGAACGTAGCGGTAATTGAAGGCGCAGGCCGCCGTCGCCGCCGAGTGCTCCGCGGCTTCGACCATCCGGTCGGCGCCCTCCAGGCTGTTCGCGAGGGGTTTCTCGCAGATGACGTGCACGTCGTTTTCGAGCGCCCGGACGGAGGGCTCGACGTGGAGGAAGTTCGGCGCGAGGTTGTAGAGGACGTCTATCTCGTCGTTTTCGACAGTCGCCTCCCAGTCCGTACTGATGGAATCGAAGCCGAGTCGGTCGGCCGACTCCGTCAAGTCGGATTCGTCCTGGCCGATGAGGGTGTGGCGGTTGGTCTCCGGTGCGTTAGGGAAGAACATGGGGAGGCGCGCCAGCGCGTTGGCGTGTGCACGGCCCATGAAGCGGTAGCCGAGGAACGCGACGTTGAGTGCCATTTTCGTTCCCTCTTAGGCCCAGTAGGCGTCGCCGGGTTGTGTCTCGAAGACGGCGCGGTCGAGGATGTCCACCGCCTTTTCGAGCCCTTCGCGGCCCGACGTCAGGGAGTCCTCGTGCTCGATGGAGAGCGCGCCCTCGTAGCCGACCATCCGCAGGGTCGAGACCACGTCCTTCCAGTGTTGCTCGCCGTGGCCGTAGCCGATGGAGCGGAACAGCCACGAGCGGTCCGGCTCGTTCGTGTAGGGCTCCGTGTCGAGGTAGCCCTTGATCTTCGCGTTCTCCTCGTAGAGCCCCGTGTCCTTGGCGTGGAAGTGGTGGATGGCGCCCTCCTCGCCCAGGAAGCGGATGGCCTCGGTGACGTCGATACCCTGCCAGTAGAGATGCGAGGGGTCGAAGTTCGCGCCGACGTACTCGTTGGTCGCCTCGCGGAGCAGCATCATCGAGGTGGGCTCGTAGACGAGCATGTTCGGGTGCATCTCGATGCCGATGTTCACCTCGTGGTCGGCGGCGTGCTCGGCGAGGTCGGTCCAGACCTCCTCCGCGACGTCCCACTGGTAGCCGAGCGCCTCCTCGTGTTCGGGGGGCCACGGCGCCGTGATCCAGTTCGGAACGGTGGCGTCCTCGTTGCCGCCCGGCAGGCCCGAGAAGGTGTTCACGCAGTCGACGCCCAGCTGGTCGGCCAGTTCGACTGCCTCCTTGATCTCGGTCTGTGCGCGCTCGGCGCGCTCGGGGTCCGGGTGGAGGGGATTGTTGTGCGTCGACAGCGCGGAGATGTCGAGGTCGTACTCGGCGACCGAGTCGAGAAGTTCCTGTTGGGCCGCCTCGTCATCGAGATACTCCTCGCGTGGGAGATGGTCGTCGCCGACGAAGCCGCCACAGCCGAGTTCGACCGCGCCGACCTCCAGCTCGTCGCCGAGATACTCCAGCGCGTCGTCGAGCGGTTCGCCGCCGAGAACGACGGTGAGTACACCGATTTGCATACGGTCGGTATGACACTCAGACTCGTATTAAAGGTATGTGCCCCGGAAAGCCCGCGGACCGGAACCTTGAGGGGCGGGGGACGAAACCCGAAGCGCATGGACGACCACCTGCGAGCGCGACTCGACGCGCATCTCGACGCCGAGGGCCTCGAAAGCGTCTGGTTCGGGAAGCCGTCGAACTTCGCCCGACTGACCGAGGGCGGCGACAACGTCGTAGACCATCACTCGCCGGTCGGCTGTGCCGTCGCCGGCTACGACGGCGATCGCCGCCACGTCGTCACGAACAACATCGAGGCCCCGCGCCTCGCCGAGGAGGAATTCCCCGACGCCGACTACCACACCTTCGAGTGGTACGAGGGTGGGCTCGCGGAAGCCGTCGCCGATGTGGCGACGGAACCGGCCGCCGCGGACTTCGAAGTGCCCGGATTCGGGGACGCGACGGCGGCGATGGATGGGCCGCTCACGCCCGCCGAACGCGAGCGCTACCGGTCGCTGGCCGACGACACGACCGCGGCGCTCGAAGCCACCGCACACGCTGTCACCCCCGAAACCACGGAAGAAGAAGCCGCGGGCATCCTCAAACAGGAGTGCCGGGCGCGGAGCGTCGAGGCGCCCGTCGCCCTCGTCGGCGGCGACGAGCGCGCGCCGACCTATCGCCACTACACGCCCAAACAGGTCGAAATCGGGGAGTACTGTCTGATTTCGGTGACGGGCTACCGCGGCGGCCAGTACGTCTCGACCACCAGAACCGTCGCGTTCGACGCGCCCGACTGGCTCGAAGAGCGCTGGGAGGTCGCCGCCCGCGTCGAGACGACGGCGCTCGCGGCGACCCGGGAGGTCGGGCAGGCGGGCGGCACTGCGGGCGACGTGTTCGACGCCCTCGCGGACGCCTACGCGGAGCTCGGCTGGGCCGAGGAGTGGCGCAACCACCACCAGGGAGGCGCGACGGGCTTCGCCGGCCGGGAGTGGAAAGGCACGCCCGACGCGGACGCGACGGTCGAGACGCCCCACGCCTACGCCTGGAACCCGACCGTTCGGGGCGCGAAAACCGAAGGGACCTGGCTCGTCGGCGAGACGGTCGACCCACTCACGGTCGGTGACGGCCCGACCCGGACGTTCGGGGCGGTCGGCTACGACCTCGAACTCGCGCACCCCGAAATCGTGCGCCGGGACTGAGCGGAAACGGGGGCCGAGAACCGCGTGAACAAGCCCCGTGGGGGTTATTTTCACACCAATGAGTGGCCAAAATTCACTTGAGTGGCGAAGCCTTCCGTTCTGAAGATGCCTTCTCAAACACTTTCCAGTATCGGCATGGCCGCCCTCGTTGTGGGGATGGCCGTGTTCGGTGCGGTCGCGTTCGCCGGCTCCGCCGCGGCAGCGTCGAACGGATCTATCAGCGCCGACCCCGCCGACGCGGGCGCCACCAGTACACACACCGTCACGCTCACCGCCGGCGAGGCCACGGCCGGCTCGTGGAACGGGCTTGCCCTCGACTACAGCGGCTCCGACGCCACCTTCGACGCGAGCAACGTCGAGATGGACCACCTCGAACTCATTCGTATCGACCGGGGCGACGACCAGTCCGGCACGACCGGCGACGTCGACGTTCGCGACGACGTCTCGTCGATAGACTCCAGCAACAACGGCGAGACGCTCACCGTGTCGCTGGGCGGGTCCTACGAACTCAACGCCGGCGACGAGGTCATCCTCGTCGTCGACAACGTCGTCAACGCCGACGCCGACGGCCAGTACGAGGTCGGCCTCGACATCAACCCGCAGTCCAGCGGCGGCGAGGGCACGGCGACGCTCTCCATCGGCCAGTCCGGCGACGACAGCATGGACGACACGACTACCGAATCCGACTCGGACACGACCACCGAATCCGACGACGGTTCGGACGACTCCGACGCGGAAACCACGACTGAGTCCGACAGCGGCTCGGGCGACTCGGACGAGTCCACGACGACCGAATCCGGCGGCACGCCCGGCTTCGGTGTCGGCGCGGCGCTCCTCGCGCTCCTCGCCGCGGGCGCGTTGCTGACGCGGCGGGACTAACGCGCGTCTACGCCTTTTTGTAGCTCACAGCGATACCCTCGCCCAGCGGCAGCAGCGTCGTCTCGAAGTCGGGGTCGTCGCGCACGGTCTCCAGATACGCGGCGACGCCCGCGACATGGTCGCTCGCCGGATCCTTGCCTTCGAGTGCGTCCCGGACAGTCTCCGGTTCGACGGGCCCGGCGAGCATGTTGTCCGCGACGACCACACTCCCCGACCGGAGTTCGGGCTTCGCCAACTCCAGCGCGTCGACGTACTTCGTCTTCTGGTGGTCGATGAGCACGGCGTCGAAGGGACCCTCGTAGGACTCGAAGGTGGCCATCGCGTCGCCCGCTTCGTAGTGCACTTCGGGGCCCCAGTCAGCGCGTTCGAAGAAATCGCGGGCCTCCGCCAGGTTCTCCGACTCGAAGTCCGTCAACACGAGTTCGCCCGAGTCGGGAAGCGCGCCGGCCCACCACGCCCCCGAGTAGCCGAAGCCGGAGCCGAACTCGAAGACGCGCTCGGCGTCGACGGCGCGTGCGAGGATGCGAAGGGTGCGTCCGACGGCGGGCCCGACGACCGGGAAGTCCCGCTCGTCGCCGTGGGTTTCCATCTCTCGCAGGACGGGTTCGGGTTCGGCGCCGGCCAACTCGATGACGTCCGCGACGGCCTCGGGAAGTACGTCGCTCATGCGCCCGAGAGGGTGCCTCGGGGGCAAAGGCCTACCGGTGTCAGCGACTGCGGCTCACAGGGAACGCCACGCGCTCGGGGTGCTCGTTGAACGATTCGAGAATCCGGCGGTAGAGCTCGTTCTTCACCCGCTGCCCGCCGGTCGGTTCGACGACGTAGCGGACCCTGAGTTCGACCCACGACTCGGCCTGACGGACGTTGACGGTGGGGCGCTCGGCCACTTCGCGTTCGACTTCTGTTTCGGTCAGGAGGTCGCGGAACTGCCCGACAGCGCGCTCCATCTCGTCGCCTAGGAACTCGTCGGCGGCGTCGCGGGCGAGCGCCGAGGCGAAGGCCAGGTCCGTCTCGTAGGCCACCTGTACCGCCACCTCGTTCCAGACGTAGGGGAACGCCGAATCGGAGTAGTTCACCACGTGCGCGGAGAGGACCGCGCTGTTCGGCACCGTTATCAGGCGCCCGGAGGGCTGGTGGGAGCTGACGAGTTCGCCGTTCACTTCTCGCAACGTGGTCGTGAGGAAGTCGATTTCGAGGACGTCGCCCTTCGAGTCCTCGATGGCGATGCGGTCGCCGATGCCGTAGGGTGCCTTGGCGGCGATGTACACCCAGCCCAACAGGTTGAGCAGGGGTTGCTGGAGCGCCAGCGAGACGGCGATGCCCACCACGCCCAGCGAGACGAGCGCCCCCATCCACTGCTCGGTGGCGGTCCCAAGCACGGCGATGGCACCGAGCAGGCCGAAGCCGATGCGGAGCGCGCCCGCGAGCGTCTCGCGTCGGCGGCGGGGCATCCCGTGTCCGAGGACGGCCCCGCTGACGATGGCGTAGGCGCCGTACACCGCGAGCGCCGCGGCCAACGCGCGGACCGCGCGAACCGCCGGGTCCACGAGCGCGGCGTCGACGCCGGCGCCCGTCGCGATTGTCCCGAGAGGTGCGGCGAGAAAGCCGACGACGACGGCGAGAAACAGGGCGAGGGGGCCGCGGGGTTTCACGCCCGGAACTCGGGCGTTCGACACAAAAGCGTTCCCACGGCTCAGGGCATTCCCGCCTTCCACTTCACCGAACAGCCACGCGAGGGGAGGAACTCCTTTTCTACCTCCTCACCCGCGAGCACCGACTCGACGGCCTCGCGCATATCGTGTTGGGTCGGCTCGTCGTCGGGGTTCAGCGCGTCGTCCAAGCGGCCCTGCCACGCGAGCTCGTAGCCCGACTCGCTTTCCCCGTCGGCGCGGAGGAGGAAGGGGTCGGGCGTGCACTGGGCGCCGTAGGCGGCGGCGACCGCCTGGGACTCGTCGCGGAGGTAGTGGTCGTAGTCGATGTCCCCCGACTCGACGAGCTCGACCATCCGCTCGAAGGAGTCGTCGGGGTACTCGGCCTCGTCGTTGGGGTTGATGCCGACGACGGTCAGGTCCTCGAAATCGTCAGCGAGCCCGTTGAGCACGTCGAACTTCGCCTTCGCGTAGGGACAGTGATTGCAGGTGAAGACGACGAGAACCGCCGTCGTGTCGAACGCCGAGAGGCTGTGCGTCTCGCCGTCCGTGCCGGGCAACGAGAACGACGGGGCATCGTCGCCGGCGGCCAGTCGCTGTGTGGACTCCCGTGCCATGGTCGGATATGGGCGCTCGCCCCCAAAGAACCTAGGGCGGGTCAGGGACCCAGATAGGGCAGGTGGGTCAGCGGACCAGATACGGCTCGGCGCCCGGCGAGAAGCGGCCCAGTTCGGCGCGCTGTGTGTAGTCGCGTCCGAGGACGCGTTCGAGCGCCTCTTTCAGCGCCTCGGCGTCGCCCTCAACCCACTCCTCGGGGCTCCGCGAGGGAACGACGACGAAGCCGCGCCCGCGGAGCTCCTCGGCGTGAACCGTTTCGGGGTCCACGCGCCCGAGCTGTGCGGTGTACTCCCGGAGAACGCGTTCGATGGCGCGCTCGCCGACCGGCACGAGGACGTGGGCCGCGATGGCCCGGAGCTCCGCGTCGAAGAAAGGCTCCAGCCGGGCGTACTCCCGGTCGGTCGGCGTCCGTCCCCCCGGCGTGGGCGACATGTGGATGTAGCTCAGGAAGGTTTTCACCGGTTCGCCCTCGTCCAGGAGCCCGAGCGCCTCCAACACGTCCAACACGGGGCGGCCCGCGCCGTCGAACGGCGTGTTCGAACCGGTCTCGTCGGCCGTGAACCCGGCGCCGCCGTGCCGGCCCGGATGGTCACCGATGACGTGGAAGTCCGCGTTCGCGTCGCCGTAGCCGTACACCGGCTCGGCGTCCGTGCCCTCGGTCTCGGGCGCCCGCATTCCGAAGGGGTTCGACGCCCGGTCAGTGACGTTCTGCACGGGAGAGATACTCCCGGACTGGATTAAAGCCTGCCGTCCTACCCCCGGAACAGGTCCGTCGTCTCCTCGACGACTCCCGGTTCGAGCGCGAGCAGGTAGGACTCTCCGGGGACGAGTTCGGTGTCCTCCGCCGGAATCCCCGCCTCGCCCGCGACGACCAGCGCGCCGCGGGGGAGCGCCACCTCCGAGAGCGCCCGGCCGGCGACGGACGCGTCCTCCCCGACCCGGACCCAGCGCAGGGAGACGCCCTCGGTGTCGGCCAGCGGTTCGACCTCCGCCGCGAGCACGGCGCTCACGGTGGCGATCGCGCCGGCCTCCTCGGGGCAGACGGCGGCGTCCACGAGGTCCTCGTATCGCGTTTCCGCCCCGGGGTCGTTCACGCGCATCACCGTCCGCACGTCGGCCCGCCGCTCGGCCAGGAGGCAGACCGCGAGGTTCGTTCCCGGTTCGCCCGTGAGCGCGGCGACGGCGTCCGTCCGCTCCAAGTCGACCTGGTCGAGCGTCGCGGGGTCCGTGCCGTCGCCCGCGACGACGGAGGCGACGTACTCCCCGCCGAGTTCCTCCGTCCGGTCGGGGTCCCGTTCCACGACGACGACCGAGTCGCCCTGTTCGTCGAGGAGTTCCGCGGTGGCGAGGCCGACGCGCCCGCCGCCGACGATGACTACGCGGCTCATGTGTCCTCACCCCGCTCCAGAATCAAGTAGCCGGCGGCCCCGAGGCCCAACCAGAGCGCCCCCATCCCCCAGATGACGGGGTCGATGAAGAGACCGAGGGCAACGTTGCAGAGAATCCCGAGCACCGGGAAGAGCGGATAATACGGGATTTCGTAGGGGCGCGCGAGGTCCGGGCGCTCCCGGCGGAGCTTGATGACCGCGCCGTTGACGAGGACGAAACTCAGGAGGAAAAAGAGCGAGGAGAGGTTGCTCACCTGGTTGATGGGGACGAACGCCACGGCCAACACCATCACCACCGCGGAGACCACCACCGCGCGCAGCGGCGTCCCGAAGCGGTGGTGAATCCGGCCGAGGCCGCCGCCGAGTTGGTCCGCGCGCCCCATCGCGAAGGCCACCCGGGAGGACGCGAGGACGACGGCGTTGAGCGCCGAAACAGTCGAAAAGACGGCACCGAAGGCGACGAGCGTCGCGCCCGAGCCGACAACCGGCAGGGTCGGCATGAAGCCCGCGGCGGCCTCGGCGATGGCCGTCTCGCCTGCCGCGCCCAGGCGCTCGGCGCCGAGGGTTCCGACGGCGACGAAGACCACGAGGAGGTACACCACGACGGTCGCGACCAGCGAGTAGCCGATGGCCTTCGGGATGTTCTCGGTCGGGTTCTTCACCTCCTCGGTCACCGTGGCGATGAGGTCGTACCCCTCGAAGGCGATGAAGGTGAGCCCCATCGCGGGCAGGAGGGAGGCGGCACCCTGTGTGAACAGCGGGTCGAAGTTACCCAAGTCGACGGCGAACGCGCCGAAGCCCGCGAAGACGAGCAGAATGGCGATTTTGACGAGGGTGACGAGGGTTTCGGCGCCCCCGCTGGCGCTCGCTGAGAGGGCGTTCAACCCCACGAGGAGGAAGACGATGACGAGGCTCAACAGCGTCGCGCCCACCGGCACGCTGACGGGCCCGAGCGTCGCCGTTCCGGGCAGGTGAACCCCGACGAGCCCGAGAAACGTCACGAAGTTCGACCCGAACCCGATAGCGTAGAGCGCCCCGGCTATCATGTAGGCGAACCATAGCATCCAGCCCATCAGGAAGGAGAGGAAGGGGGAGAACGCCTCCTTCACGAAGGCGTAGCCGCCGCCGCTCTCCGGGATGGCCGCGGCGAGCTCCGCGTAGGAGACGGCGGTGAAGGCCGTCACGACGCCGTTGAGCAGGAAGACCAACACCGCCGCCGGGCCCGCCGTCTCCGCGGCCAGTCCGGTAAGGACGAAGATGCCGGCGCCGATCATCGCCCCCATTCCGACCATCGTCGCGTCCAGCAAGCCCAGGCTCCGCCGGGGCTCACGGTTCCGGGTGCCGCTCACGACCCTTCGGACACGCGGAGGGGAGAAAGGCGTGACGGGCGATTCGGACGACGGCAAACGCCCGCGGTTCGGGAGTGGTTACTTGGCCTCCCCCGGCAAGAACGGACCATGACGACTGCCCTCGTCCTGGGCGACCAACTCGACGCCGGCGCGTTCGGCGACGCCGACCGCGTGCTGATGGTCGAGTCCGAGCGCTTCGCCCGCCGGCACCGCTACCACGCGGCGAAGCTCACCCTCGTCTTCGCCGCGATGCGCGCGTTCCGCGACCGCCTCCGCGAGCGGGGAACGACGGTGCGCTACGAGCGCGCCGAGACGTTCGCCGAGGGGTTCGAGTCGTTCTTCGACGACCACCCCGAGGAGGTCCTGGTGGCGATGCGCCCCGCGAGCCACGGCGCGGCCGACGGCATCAGGAGCGCCGTTGAGCGCGCGCGCGGCGACATCGAGTTCCGGGAGAACGAGTTGTTCCTCACGACGCCCGCCGAGTTCGACGCGTGGCACGACGGCAACAGCTACGAACACGAGTCGTTCTACCGGTGGCAGCGCCGCCGGACGGGCTACCTGATGGACGGCGACGAGCCCGAAGGCGGGGCGTGGAACTACGACGACGAGAACAGGGAGACACCGCCCGAGGGGTACGAGGCGCCCGACCCGCCCACCTTCGACTACGACGAACGGGTGAGGGAGACCCACGAGTGGGTGTGCGAGACGTTCGACGTGTGGGGGACCGAGTCGTTCGAGGCGTTCGACTGGCCCGTCTCGCGGGCGGGGGCCGAGCGGGCGCTCGACTCCTTCGTCACCGAGCGCCTCCCGGAGTTCGGCCCCTACGAGGACGCGATGGTGGCAGGCGAACCCGTGCTCGACCACTCCCTGCTCTCCGCGGCGTTGAACCTCGGTCTCCTTCGTCCGGGGGAGGTCGTCGAGCGCGCCATCGACGCCTACCGGGAGCGCGAGGTGGTCCCCCTCAACTCCGTCGAGGGGTTCGTCCGGCAGGTCATCGGCTGGCGGGAGTTCATGCGCCACGTCTACCGAAAGGAGATGCCCGAACTCGCGGAAGCGAACCGGTTGGGCGCCGAGCGGGAATTGCCCCCTGCCTACTGGAACCCCGAACGGACGGAGATGAACTGCCTCTGGGAGTGTGCGGGCGCCGTCCACGAGCGGGGATACGCCCACCACATCCAGCGCCTGATGGTGCTCTCGAATCTGGCCCTGACCTACGGCGCCAGCCCACAGGAACTCAACGAGTGGTTCCACTGCGGCTTCGTGGACGCCTACCACTGGGCGACGACGCCCAACGTCGTCGGCATGGGCGTCTTCGGGACGGACGCCTTCACCTCGAAGCCCTACGCCTCCTCCGCGAACTACATCGACAGCATGAGCGACTACTGTTCGGGCTGTGTCTACGATCCCGACCAGAACGTGGGCGAGGCGGCCTGTCCCTTCAACACGCTCTACTGGGACTTCCTGGCGGAGCACGAGGACGAACTCCGCTCGAACCACCGGATGGGACTCGTCTACTCGCACGTCAACGACAAACGGGAGTCCGGCGAGTTAGCGGAAATTAGGGAGTACGCGGAAGAACTGAGAGCGGAGTTAGCCGCCGGCGAGCGCTGAGGGGGACCCGCGCCAGTCGAATTGGGCCGGTCTCGCGGAGAAAGCGCTACAGCGACAGTCTACGCCAGCACCGCTCAGGTCGAGGGCTCGTTAATCGAGTGCGGCTTCGACTTTCGTCTCCTGTTCGCCCTCCTCGCTCTCCTCGATGGTGAGCCGGTAGAGGTTCTGGCGCGCGTCGGGGATGTAGATATCCTTCTCCACGACGCCGGCCTCAGCGAGTCGGTCAAGGGCGTCGCGGACCGTACGCTGGGAGAGCCGGGAGTGTTCGACGATTTGTTTCTGGGTAAGTCCGCCGTTGTACTCCAGCACCTTCAGGACGAGTTTCGAGCTCGGCGGCAGGTCCCGCAGCGTCTCTTCAGTCACACTCATCTCGCTCTATACAACGCGGGACACGTACAAAGGCTCTTGGTAACCGCAGCGTGAGGGAGTTACCCTCGGGTAACCGGGGGGTGACGGACTACTCCTCGTCCGTCTCTTCCTCGGCTTCCTCGCTCTCGTCGTCCGCTTCCGCCTCCTCCTCGTCCTCGTCCGCTTCTTCGGCTTCCGCCTCCTCCTCATCGGCTTCCTCGGCGTCGGAGCCGGCGCCGGGAGCGCCCTCGTAGCCCGCCGTGTCGACGGCCTCGATGAGATCGTCGACGTCCGCGTCGCCCTCGACGGTGGCGGTGTTCTCGTGCTGGTCGGCCTCGGCGCTCTCGACGCCGCTTACGTCTTCGAGCGCGCCCTCGACGATGTCCTCGCAGCCGTCGCAACTCATGCCGGTGACGCTGATAGTCGTCGCCATACCCGGACAAACGCCCCGGGAGGTTAGGGCGTTTCGTTCTCGGCGTGGCGTGGACGGTCGGCGACGGCGGACCCGCTACGCGACGTGCGTGGCGACCAACGCCGCCGCGACGGCGAGCATCGCGACGCCGTTCAGCCCCACCGACCAGCCGTGGTAGCGTTCGAAGGCGTCCTCGCCCGCGGCCTCCATTCGGGGAATCAACCACGCCCGGGCGAAGCCGTGACAGAGCAGGGCCACGAGCGCACCGCCTGCGGCGAGAAGAACCGAGAACGGCCAGGCGCCCCTCGCGTCGACGAGAAGTGCGACGAACGCCAGCGCCGACAGCGTGCCGTTCGCCGCGTAGTAGCGAGGGAACACGTCGTTGACGTACTCGCCGGCCGTCTCGGAGCCGAGCACCGCGAACGCCCGGGGCGCCGCGACGAAGGAGAAGAAGGCCATCGCGCCCAGCGATGCGCCGAGGGCGGCGTCCGCGAGCGTCGCCAGCGCCGTGGTGAGAAGGGCCATACCGGAATTCGGTCCCCTACCGAAAAAGCCGTGGTGGTTCGAGATTGCCAGCCCGTGACGATTCGGCGATAGTTACTTGTCGGTGTCCGACGTGCGCACGACAACGAGATGAACGAGGAGCGGCCCTACACCCTCCACGAACCGGTCGCGCCCGGAATCCGCGAGCGCGTTCCGGCGGGGACGGCGCTCCTCGTGACCGGTGAGGGGGGTCCTACCCGAGACATCAACCTGTCGACGCTCCAGGCAGACCGGGGAGAGGGGGTGGTGTTCGTCACCGAGGGAACGGCCGATGAGGCGTGCTCGGTCTGCGCGGACCGGGCGGAGCACTACTGGTGTATCGCGACCGAGGGCGACGCGGGCGAGTGCGGAACGGTCGTCGAGGGGCTCGACGACGTCTCGGAGGTCGCCGTCGCGCTGGCGACCCTCCTCTCGCGGGCCGAAGACCGGGGCGTGAAGCGCCTCCGGGTGGGATTCGACGGCCTCGACACCCTGCTTGCCGGCGCGGACCCCGCGCTCGCGTTCCGGTTCCTCCACCTGTTCACCGGCCGGGTTCGGTCCGGCGGGTTGCTGGCCGTCGCGCACATCGACCCTGCGCGACACGACCCGGCCACCGTCTCGAACGTCCGCGCGCTCTTCGACGGCGTCCTAGAGGTCCGTGCGACCGACGACGGACGGGAGGCCCGCCTGCGCGGAATCGACGATATACCCGGACGATGGGCGCCCATCAAGTAGGTTTTCACAGGGTTTTTCGAGACGTTTGTGGACCGGTCACACGAACAAATGGCCGGATTTATACCGAGCCCGACCCCCCTCACGCCTGTATGAGGCTACACGAGTACCAGGCGAAAGAGGTGTTCGCCGATGCCGGGCTTCCGACGCCGGCGTCCGCGCTCGCGACGACGGTCGACGAGGCCGTCGAGCGCGCGGAGGAGATCGGCTATCCGGTCGCCATCAAAGCACAGGTCCACGTGGGCGGCCGCGGCAAGGCCGGCGGTATCAAACTCGCGGAGAGCGAGGCGGAGGCTCGCGAGGCCGCCGAGGACATCCTCGGCATGGACCTCAAGGGCTACACCGTCGAGCGCGTCCTCGTCGAGGAGGCGGTCGACTTCGTGAACGAACTGTACGTCGGCGTGACGATGGACCGTGGCGAGGGCAAGCCCGTCGCGATGGTCTCGACGAAGGGCGGCGTCAACATCGAGGAGGTCGCGGAGGAGAACCCCGAAGCCATCGCCCGGGAGCACATCGACCCCGCCTTCGGGATGCACCCCTTCCAGGCGCGGAAGGTCGTCTACGAGGCCGGCGTCGACCCCGAAATCGCCTCGGACGTGGCGAGCGTCCTCTCGACGCTCTACGCCATCTGGGCGGACAACGACGGCTCCGACGCGGAGATCAACCCGCTGATGGTCACCTCGGAAAACGAGATCATCGCCGCCGACGCCGTTCTCAACGTCGACGACGACGCGCTCTTCCGCCATCCGAACCTGGAGGAGATGGAGGAGGAGTCCTTCCAGAACGACTTAGAGCGGAAGGCCGACGAGTACGGCTTCGACTACGTCCGCCTCTCGGGCGACGTGGGTATCATCGGCAACGGCGCCGGGCTCGTGATGACCACCCTCGACCTCGTAGACTACTACGGCGGGACGCCCGCGAACTTCCTCGACGTCGGCGGCGGCGCCAAGGCCGAGCGCATCGCGAACGCGCTCGACATGGTGTTCTCCGACGAGAACGTCGAGTCGGTCGTCTTCAACATCTTCGGCGGCATCACCCGCGGCGACGAGGTCGCCCGGGGCATCAACGAGGCGCTCGGCCAGTTCGACGAGATTCCCAAGCCGGTCACGGTTCGCCTCGCCGGCACCAACGCCGAGGAAGGGATGGAGATTCTGAACAAGGACCTGGTTACGGTCGAACACACGCTCGAAGCGGCCGTCCAGCGCGCCGTCGAGCACGCGGAGGGGAACTAACATGAGCATTCTAGTCGATGACGACACCCGCGTCGTCGTACAGGGCATCACCGGCGGCGAGGGCAAGTTCCACGCCGAACAGATGATGGAGTACGGGACGAACGTCGTGGCCGGCGCCGTCCCCAACCGCGGCGGGCAGGAAGTTGCCGGCGTCCCGGTGTACAACACCGTCCACAAGGCCGTCCGCGAGGAGGACGCCGACGCCTCGGTGGTGTTCGTTCCGCCGGCTTTCGCGGGCGACGCCCTCTTCGAGGCCCTCGACACGGACCTCGACCTCGTCGTTGCGATTACGGAGGGCATCCCCACCCAGGACATGGCGAAGGTGAACAAGCGCCTCTCCGAGACGGATACCCGGCTCCTGGGCCCGAACTGCCCCGGCGTCATCACGCCGGGCGAGTCGAAGTTGGGTATTCTGCCCGGCAACATCTTCGAGTCCGGTAACGTCGGGCTCGTCTCCCGCTCGGGCACCCTGACCTATCAGGTCGTCTCGAACCTCACGGAGCGCGGTATCGGCCAGACCACCGCAGTGGGAATCGGCGGCGACCCCATCATCGGCACCTCCTTCATCGACGCCCTCGAAGCGTTCGAGGCCGACGAGGAGACCGAAGCTGTGGTCATGTGCGGCGAAATCGGCGGCGAGGACGAGGAGGACGCCGCCCAGTACATCGCCGAGAACATGGACACGCCCGTGGCGGGCTTCATCGCCGGCCGCACCGCGCCCCCCGGAAAGCGGATGGGCCACGCCGGCGCCATCGTCTCCGGGAGCGGCACCGGAACTGCGGAGTCGAAGATCAACGCGCTCAACGACGCAGGCGTTCCCGTGGGCGACACCCCGAACGAAGTGGCCGACCACATCGAGGACTTCCTCTAGCAAGCCCTCACGCGAGCGGGCACAGGACCCGCTCGCGTTCGCCCTTACAGATTCCACCAGGCCGGCGCCTGTCGGCGCCGGCGTGGTTTGTCGCCGCGGCGCTTTTTCCGCACCGCTTTCGTCTCCGCCTCGGTGCCGCCGCCACCCTGACGCTGGTTTTATCCCATTCGCTCGATGGGTTTCTGTATGGTCCGCTGGCAACCGCTGGCTCGGACGGCCGGCGAGCTCCTCGCGTTTCTAGCGATTATCGTCGGGGGTGCAACCCTTGTCGGATGGGCGAACGAGGCGTTCACGGGCGCCGTGGGGGTCGTCGCGACAGTCGGCCTGTTCATCGCGATTGTGGCTGCCGCGCTCGGGCTGCTGTGGCTCACCGGCCCGCAGTCCTGGTCGACCCCCGAGAGCACGCTCGCCGGGGTCGGCGGCACGCTCGGCTTTCTGACTGTGGCGTTCTTCCTCGACGTCTCCCCGGCGCTCGGCGCGGCGGTCGGTGCCGGGGTCGGCGCCATCGCGGGCATCGGCGCTCGACGGGCGAGGCCGTTCGCCGGGCGCGCCTGATTAGCGCCGAACGCTGAACCCCTCGATTCCTTCCGGTTCGCCGTACTCTGCGTCGACGCCCTCGACGCGAGCGCGTTCCGGCCCCTCGTGGCAGAACTCGACCATTTCCTCGACGCCTTCCTCCGGGCCCTCGAAGACCGCTTCGACGCGACCGTCATCGAGGTTCCGGACCCAGCCATCGACGCCTCGCTTCCGTGCCTCCTCCTGTGTGGTGTTCCGGAAGAAGACGCCCTGTACCCTCCCCGAGACGAAGACGTGCGCGCGGGTTCGTTCGCTCATGGTCGCCGTTCCGTCGCCGAGGCCCTTCAGTCCTCGTTGCGCAGGTGGTGGAACAAGTACGTCTGCGTGTACCCCGCGAACTCGCCGCCGAGGCGCTCGCGGAACGCGTCCGACGTGTCGGTGTAGTTCCCGCGCTCACACTTGGGGAAGTGCTCCTCAATGGCCGTGTGCATCCACGTGTCCAGGGGCACCGCTTCCAGACACGAGAGGCTGAATAGACAGACGCAGTCCGAAACCTTCTGCCCGACGCCGACGAACTCAGTGAGTTCCTCGCGGACCGCAGGGTAGGCCGTCTCCGTCACGTCGCTCTCGGTGAGTTCCCCCTCGGAGACCATTTCGGCGGTCCGCTGGACGTAGGGCGCCCGGTAGCCCAAGTTCAGGTCCCTGAGTTCCTCTTCGGTCGCCGCCGCGAGCGCGTCGGGGGTCGGGAAGTCGTAGTAGGTGCGCTCGCCGACCTCGATTTCCTCGCCGTACTCGCGTCTGAGGGCCATCTGCATCTCGAAGATGCGCGAGACGTGCATCTGCGCGGAACAAATGAAGGAAATTAAACAGGGGAAGAAGGGGTCCGCGACGATGCGGAGCCCCCAGTAGTTGTCGTAGGCGTCCTGCACCACGTCGTCCGCCGCGGCGCTCGCGCGAATCGCCTCCAAGTCGTCGTCAAGCCGGAGCAACTCGTACAGGAGGGGTTCGGCGTCGGTCGTCGCCTCCCAGCGGAGTTCGCCGTCCGTCTGGCGCGCCCGCAGGAGGTCGCCGTCCACGACGGTCTCGTACCAGCCGTCGTCGCCGTCCGTGCCGGCGCCGTAGGTGCGCTCGTCGGCGCGCCACCAGCAGTAGCTTTGCCCGCTCTCCAGGGTGGCTTGCAGGTCGATCCCGCCGGGGAGTTCGGAGAGAGGTATCGAACCGCGCTCCAGTCCGTTCGCCATTGGCGGGTTTTCGTCCGGGTGGGCCTGAGGGTTCCGGTCCGTGCCGGCCGAAGCTACTTCTACTTCGCTTACATAGACAGACACACCCATGGACTGTCGTGTCGTCGTGGAGGCCGCAGTGCCGGTGTACGACGTCTCGGAGCCCGACGAAGCGGTGCGAATCGCGGTTTCGAAGACGGGACAGATGCTCAATCCAGACCTGAGTTACGTCGAAATCGACATGGGGGCACGACACTGTGCCGACTGCGGCGCCGAACAGCAACCGGCCTTCATCGCCGCCGACGAGGGGCTCGTCGCGCTCGAACTGTCGATGACAGTCTTCAACGTCGAAGGCGAGGAACACGCCTCGCGGATCGCGCGGAAGGAAATCGGCGGCCAGCTCACCGACATCCCGCTCGAAGTGTTGACGGTTACGCCGGACGGCGAGCGGGGGGATGAGGGTGCCGAAAGCGAGGAAGCGGAGGGGAGTGACGTCGAGACGGCCGAGGAAGCAGGAGCGGACGAGGGGGCGGCGACCGACGCGGAGGAGGACCTCCTCCCCGAGTTCGACGAGCTCATCGAGGACAGTTAGGACTCGGCGTTCGAGTGCGGTCCGCAGGATTCGGGTCGCGCGTTCAGTCGGCTTGGGCGGGGACGGCTTCGACCGCCTCCTCCTCGACGATCTCGTCCGTCAGGCCGTCCGCAAGCGCGAAGACGGCGGCCTTGTGGTCTGTTTTCGATTTGTGAATTGACGTCGGTCGTACACCCATTCGCTCGTACTCCTCGAGGGTCGGCGTCTCTCCGGTGGACGCTTCGTAGTGGTTGCCTACCTCCGCGAGAAGGCCGTGCAGGTGGATGAGCTCCTGCTTCTTCATGGACGGATTGCTCTAACGACCGGAGGGTCTTATTCTTATCTTGAGAGTCGTTACCAATGGTACTGCAATATATTCACACGGGTTTACCCTCGAAAAATCCGGCGTGAACGCCCGCCGACGGTCAGCCTTTTAGGCGGCCCGGCGTAATCAACGGTATGGATTACGAGGAGCAACTCGACCGCGCGCTCGAACAGGCGCCGGACAGCGAGGCCTCGGGCAGTCGTTTCGAAGTCCCCGACCCGGAGGTCCGCGACGAGGGCAACGTCACCGTCTACGAGAACTTCCAGGACACCTTGAGCCGACTGAACCGGGAGCAGGACCACGTGTTGAAGTTCCTTCAGGACGAATTGGGCACGGCCGCCCAGATCGACGAGAGCGGGCGCGCCCGCCTCACCGGCTCGTTCAACGCGCGGCGGATGGAGAACGTACTGGAGACGTACATTGAGCAGTACATCACCTGTCCCGCGTGTGGCTCGCCGGACACCTACATCGTCGAGGACGGCGGCGCGGAGAAGTTGCAGTGCGAGGCGTGCGGCGAGCGCTCGGCCGCGGGCAGCTAATTATACAGGTAGGACAGCTGTCGCACGTCCCACACTTTCACTCTTCGAACTGTTTGACAGTCTCCAGGTCCCGGTCAGTGCGCATGAACTCCGAGAGCCGGCGGGTCGCGTGACAGTCCGGGCAGGAGAAGTTCTTCGTGTGGTTCGGGAGCTCGGAGGGGCTGCTCTCCCAATCCTTGTTACACTCGGGGCAGAGCAACTGGACGAACGCTTCGTTTGCCATACCCCGACGGTGTGGCGGCGATGAAAAAAGGCTACCGGCGGACGGAACCGCGACCACATCCGGACTCCCGGCGGAATCCGGGTCACACGATGGTCGGTACGGAGCCGCTCTCGCGGCCTGAGCGGTTCTTCAGGGCTGTTCGTACTCCTCGTCGAACTTCGTCCCGACGACGCCCGCCAGCACCTCGAAGTCGTCGCCGCTGAACTCGTGGAAGATGCGGTTCAGCTTGTGTCCCTCGGGCGGGAACGTGAAGTCCCGCACGTTCCCCCAGACACCCCAGGTGTACTGGTGGAAGCGGAACAGTGGCAGGTGGTAGTTGTAGTAGCGAGCGCAGAGTTGGCAGTTCTTCATGTACTCCTCCTGGGTGATATCCGGGTCACGCAGCGAGTCTATCAGGTCCACGACGTCGATAGCCATCGACTCGCTCTCCGGCAGGGCTGGGTTCGCCCCGGCCCCTTCGGGCGTGATGTCGATGTTTTTCGGGTCGTTGGGGATGCGGACTTCGAGGGGGTGGCCCTTGATGTCCACCGTGTCGTGGGTCGTGTCCGGGCCGGTCGTCTCGGGGTCGACCGGGCCGATGACCGGGTCGTTCGCGTCGCCGCCGACGAGCCACTCGCCCCACCAGGTGCCGTCGGAGCGGTAGAACTCGAAGGGTTGGGTCACGCCCGGCCCCCAGAACTGCGCGATGTCGTAGTTGAGGTTCTTCGGTCGTAGGGCGTCGTTGTAGTTGCTCCCTTCGAGGTTGTTCAGCCCGACCTTGAAGCCGAAGTCCTGCAGCTGTGATTGGACGGTCTGAACGAAGCCCGTCCAGTCCGCGATGCCCGCGCTACTGATGAAGTTCAGGTCGACCTGATCGCCCTGCGAGTCGGTCCAGATACCGTTCTCCATCGTGTAGCCCGCCTTCCGCATCCACCGCGTGGCGAGCTCCGTGTCCGCGTTCATCGGCCACTTGTAGAGGGTGTCGAGGAACTCATCCGAGAAGAAGCCCTCCGAGACGGTCTGGAGGAGACCGGTGTGGTCCTCTTGGGGAAGCGTCCGGCCCGAGCCCCAGCCGTTCACGCTCGCCTGTTCCCAGTCCACGGCCGCAACCATCGCGTGGCGGACCCCGATACGGGCGATGTGTTTGTTGTTGAAGTTGAAGAGGATGTTGTCCGACCCGCTCTGGAGGAAGCGGTCGACCTCCTGGATGTAGTCCGGGAGCATCTCGCGGTTCGTCGTCCCGCCCTGCTCTAGGACGGCACCGCCACCGATGTCGATTTCCCCCTGCGATTTCAACACCTGCCGGCGGTCCGCGGACGCGAACCTGAGTTCAAGCTTCGGGATGGTGGCGAAGTCGTTGGGGTGGTCGTCCCGGAGCCCTGCAGTCATTTTCTCTGCGGAGACGTCGTCGGAGCTTTCGACTCTGTAGAGACCGCTGCCCCATCCCTCATCGGCGAGCCGGCCGAAGCTGACGTTGTCGCCCTCCAGGTTGCTGATTATCCCGTTGACGGCCTCCGTGTTCGAGGCGTCCTGGAACTTCTGGTAGTAGGGCGTCGTGAAACTGGGGTGGAACGGCGTCTCAGTAACGATGTTCGCGTCGAGAACTGGCTTGTTCGTCGGGTCCGGCTCCTGTCCCTCGACCTCGCCCTTGTTGCGCCACCAGTGGTACTCGTACTGATCGACGACCTCGTTGTTGAACGTCGCCGCGGGCGCGAACTTCTGGTTGTCCGTGTAGTAGAACATCGCGTCGTGACGGAGCTTCGCCTCCGCGTCGAGCGGGGTCCCGTCCCAGTAGCTGAACCCCTCCGCCATGTCCCAGTACCGGTCGTAGGGCGGCTCCGAGCGGAACTCGTTGGTCAGCGTGGGGAGCTGGATGGTGTCCCGGTCGGGGAAGTGGGGAACCTCGAACTCCGCGCCGTTGTACACGACGGACTTCCCTTGGGGGATGTCCCGCGGGTCCAGAAGCTCCCGGAACCACGGAATACCGGCGTTGGTCGGTGAGGCCGCCCAGCGGTTCAGGTTCGAGCCCGCGGCCGTGTTGTTGATCGAGGAAGTGATGGTGTCGCTGACCGGTGGACCCCGCGTCGTCGTCGTCTCCTCAGTCGTCGTTCCGTCACTGCCGTCCCCGCTATCCGTGGTCGTTGTGGTGTTGCCGCCCGATTCGTCGTCGCCGCCCTGGTTACAACCGGCGAGGCCGGCCGCAGTGGACGCCATGATTGCCTGCACATACCGCCGCCGTGAGACGTCGTGCTCTGCCTCCGCGTCATTGCCATTGGTTGGCATAGACACGACTGTTGTCTGAATCCTAATAACATTTACTATCATTGTATATTCTATTTGAACTTCATGGTTGGGTGCAGCGGGAGAAAATCACCGGTCCGCCGCCCGACGAAACGCGAAATCGACGCCGAACGGTATCAGCGCCGCCGCAAGCGCCAAGAACGACCCGGCAAGGAGTGCCGGCGGCGTCAGTGCAGGGACTGAGTAGCGTATATTACATCGGACATCCTTCAACGCGGATTTTCCGAACTCCAGACTGGCTCTCACCCAAATCCGTTCGTGGTGGTCCCCAGCACGGGAGAGAGCAGCGGCTATCGGGCGGACTCAAGGAAGGAATACTTCAGTCGAAGGTGACCCACGCGAGGAACGCGATGGCGAACGTCTCCGCGAGCCGGAGAGCCATCATCGCACTCGACGCGAGGTCAGAGAGGCCGGTGAACCACGCCGCGAGGTCGGCGTGCCACATGAAGTAGTAGAGCCCCAAGGCGTTCTCGCCGAGCAACATGAGGCCGAACAACAGGAGGCCGAGCGTGTGCTTCGAGCGCAACTGGCGGTAGTTGCGCCCCCACACGCCGACGAGGGCCACCAACAGGAGCACGTTCACCCCCATCGCGACCCGTGTGATATCGACCCAGAGGCTCATTCGTCTACACCTTCCGGACTGACGCCGTTATACTCTTTCCCAAATTCAACCATACTCATTCCCCCTTCTCACCCTCGATATCGTCTATCTGTTCGGCGACCTCCTCGACCACGTCCCAGTGTTGCTGGAGGCGGTCGGTGGGGAGGTAGACGGCGCCGTAGTCGTCGCCGGAGGACCGGACCATCCCGTTGTCGACGAGCACGTCGAGGTGGTGACGGACCGTCTTGTAGTCCAGATCCAGCGCGTCGGCGAGTTGGTTCGCGTTCCGGGGGCGCCGGTCGACGGCCCGCAGGAGACGGACCCGATTGGGTCCCCCGCGGGTCCCTGTCAACACGTACCAGATGGCGCCCTCCATCGTTCCCTTCGACGTTCGGGGCCCTTGTAAACCAACCGACGTGCGTTACTCAGGGGGGAGAGGGTGGTTGGATATCCCACCTTTTGTACCCGGGTGGGACGGCTGTCGCACGTCCCACACCTTCGGCTGTCCTCGGCCGCTCGTCCGCGGAACGTGGAACCCGTGCGACAGCCGGGTTCCCGCGGCCGAGACCTTCGTCGCACGCGAGAGACCGTCGGGTAGGTCGGCTGTCGCACGACTACACCGTCACTCCGTGAACAGATGCCCCCCCGTCGGCACGTCGAAGAGCCCGACGCGCGCGCCGGCGTCGAGCCAGGCGTGGCCGTAGGAGAACGCCGCGAGCGCGTTCACGGGGTCGTCGTTCGCCCGGAAATGCCGGCCGTCCTCTAGGTAGGACGCGGCCATCTCCTCGCACTCCGCGGCGGCGTCTTCGAGAGGAGTCCCCTCGGGCGGGGCGACCTCGGCGGCCTCCAGGGCCTCTGCCAGCAGTCCCTCGTAGCGGTCCGTCTTCTCCTCTAAATCGGCGGGCATACCCACGCTCTCGGGTGGGGGAAAGAAGGGCTTTCGCTAGGTCGGACCCGCCGCGGGCGAGCGGCGGGTCGGACTCGAATCGAGAGGAACTGCCGCGAACGAGCGCCGGGTCCGACAGTAACCGGCGAGCGCGGTCGGGTGCGCAAAGTAATTAGGCCGCGCTACCCCACTATTCCGTATGAGCGAGGACGCCGAATCGACCCCGAAGGTCGAGATATACACGAAGACGGACTGCCCGTACTGCGAGAAGGCCAAGGACCTCTTCGATTCGAAGGGGGTCGACTACGTCACCTACAACGTGACGGGCGACGACGAGCTGTTCGCGGAGATGAAGGAGCGCGCGGACGGCCGTGAGACCGCCCCCGAAGTGTTCATCGACGACGAGCTCATCGGCGGCTGGGACGACACCAGCGCCCTCGAAGCGTCGGGCGAACTCGACGAACTGCTGGGTATCGCCGAGGACTCGACGGACGAAGTCGTCGACCACCGGAAGATGATCATCGCCGGGACGGGCATCGCCGCGCTTACCGCGGGTATCTACGCCGCGCGCGCGAACAACGACCCCCTGCTCTTCGAAGGCGGCGAGCCCGGCGGCCAGCTCACGCTCACGACGGAGGTCGAGAACTACCCCGGCTTCCCCGAGGGCATCTCCGGGCCGGAGCTCATCAACAACATGAAATCGCAGGCCACGCAGTTCGGCGCCGAGACCAAGAACGGCGTCATCGAGAACGTTGATGACTCCGAGCGTCCCTTCCGCGTGGAGCTCAAGAACGGCGACGTCTACACCGCCGATTCGGTCATCGCCGCCTCCGGCGCCTCGGCCCGAACCCTGGGGGTCCCCGGCGAGGACGACCTGATGGGCTTCGGCGTCTCGACGTGTGCGACCTGCGACGGCGCGTTCTTCCGTGGCGAGGACATGATTGTCGTGGGCGGCGGCGACGCGGCCTTCGAGGAGGCCGCCTTCCTCACGAAGTTCGCCGATACGGTGTACTTGGTCCACCGCCGCGAGGGCTTCCGCGCGGAGGACTACTGGGTCGACCGCCTCCAGAAGCACGTCGACGACGGCGACATCGAGATCCTCACGAACACCGAACTCACGGAGATTCACGGCTCCGAACAGGGCGGTGTCGACCACGTTGACCTGGTTCGCAATCCCGAGGGCCACCCCGCAGAGAAACTCGACGACCCCGAGACCGAATCCTTCGAGATGGACATCGGTGCGGTGTTCGTCGCCATCGGCCACACGCCGAACACGTCCTACCTCGAAAACACGGGCGTCGAACTCGACGACGAGGGGTACATCGTCACGAAGGGCGGCAAGGGGGGCGGCCAGACCGAGACCGGCGTGCCGGGGCTCTTCGGCGCGGGCGACGTGGTGGACTTCCACTACCAGCAGGCCGTGACGGCCGCGGGCATGGGCTGTAAGGCCGCCATCGACGCCGACAACTACCTCGAAACCGAGCCCCTCGCGGAGGCGAGCGAGAGCGGCGAGGCCGCGCCGGCGGACGACTAACGAACCCTTTTACGCTCGGCGGCGCCCGTTCTTATATGTCGAAACGACTAGCCGCCGTTGCGCTCGTCGCGTTCGTCGCGCTCGCCGGCTGTAGCGGCGGGTTCGCTCCCACGCCGGGGAGCGGCGACGACGGAACCGCGCCGGCGCCCCCCGCGCTCGCCGACCAGCCGTGGGCGAACGCCGACGAGCAGGTCAACTACACGAAGCTCTTCGCCCACCACCGGAACGCGCTGGCGAACGCCTCCTCCTACACGTTCGTCCAGCGGATCCAATCGGGCACCAGTTCGGGGACGAACACGCGAATCGCGGTGAACCACGCCGCCGAGCGCGCGAACCTCACGGTTTCGGCGGTCCGGTTGGGGACGGAACAGCGTCAGGAAACCTTCGTCGCCAACGGCACGGTGTACGGCCGGTCCGCCGCCGGAAACGAGACACAGTACGGAAGCGCGGACCAGAATCTCACCGGCGCGGCCTTCGACCGCCTCGCCCGCGAACAGGCCGCGATTCGGGTCGGCGGGGGCGTCTTCCCGGCGCTGGACTTCGCGTACAACGGCACCGAGAACGGCACGTACGTCTTCGAGGCCGACAGTATCAGCACATCAGAGAAGACGTCCTTCGACGCGGCGAACGTCACCGACGTCTCCTCCCGCGTCGCCGTCGCGCCCGAGGGGTACGTCAGCGACCTCTCGCTGAACCTGACCGTCTCGACCCCGAACGGCGAGCGGACCGTCACCGCGCTCGTCCGAACGGAGAACGTCAACGCCACGACCGTCTCGGAGCCCGCGTGGACCGACGAAGCGGCCGCGGCGTAGTCCATTCCCACGCCTTTTACGCGGCGAGGTTCTCGTACACCTATGGACGACATCACGTTCACCGTCACCGGTCCCGAAGGCGAGGAAGAGGACGTCACCCTGCCCGTGGCGCTCGTCGACGCGTTCGCGGAGGAGGGCGACACGGACACCGAGGTCGTCGCTGACGTGCTCCAGATGGCCTTCACCCAGCGCGCCCACGCCATCGTCCACCACAGCGAAGGCGACGTGCCCGAAGAGTTAGAAGAAGCCGAGGAGCGCGCCGCCGAGCTCTTCGAGGACCGCTTCGGCATGACGTTCGGCGAGGCGACCGGTCACTCGCACTAACGCCGTAGACGAGACGGCCGTCACAGAGCTACGTTTTTAGTCAGGTGGTTGTCGAACGAGCTATACTTTCAGGTAGGCCAGGATGCGCGGCTGACGCACGCGCATCACTTTCGGCTGTCGCACGACCTACACGTTCAGATACCCCGGCTGTCGCACGGGCTATACTTTCACGTCGTATTCGAGCAACACGCCGTCGTCGTAGCGTTCGACGTTCTCCAACGCCAGTTCCACGAAGTCGGCGGGGTCCGCGAATCCCTCGCCGTCCGCGAGCGTCGGGGCGTCCCGGCCGCCGATTATCTTGGGACCGACAAACGTCAGCAGTTCGTCGACCTCGCCGGCTTCGAACAGCGAGAAGATGACCTCGCCGCCCCCCTCCACGAGGACGCTGTCGATACCCCGTGCTTCGAGTTCGGCGAGCGCGGCCGGCAGGTTCACTTGCGACTCGCCGGCGACTACGACCTCCGCGCCGGCGGCGCGCAGAGTGTTGACGTGCTCGGCGGGTTCAGCCTCGGAGACCAGCACGAACGTCTCGGCTTCGTCGCCCAACACGGCCGCATCAGGGGGCGTGCGGGCGTGGGAGTCCGCGACGACCCGTACGGGATGGGAGGACGCACCTCGTTCCTCGCGCGCCTCGACCCGGTTCGTGTCCTTCACCGTCAACGAGGGGTCGTCCGCGAGGACGGTCCCCACGCCGACCATCACCGCGTCGACGGAGGCACGGAGTTCATCCACCCTATCGAAGTCCTCGCGACCCGAAATCGTGACCTGTTCGCGGCGCCGCGAGGCGAGTTTGCCGTCCGCGCTCATCGCGGCGTTGACGACGACGCGCATACCCGTTCGCGGGCGCGGATTTATAAGCGAGTTGCGTTCCCCGACAAGGCTTAATTCGGGGGGCGTTCAACTGTTCGCGAATGCAACTCGACGACCATGCCGAGGAACTCGCCTCCGACCTCGGCGTAGACAAAGCGGAGGTCAAAGCGGACCTCGAAAATCTGGTGGAGTACTCGGTGCCCATCGAGGAGGCCAAACAGAGCCTCCGGCGGAAACACGGCGGCGGCGATACCGGCGGGGGAGCCCCCAGCGCAGTCGACATCGCCGATATCGGCCCCGACTCGGGGAACGTCACCGTCACCGCGCGCGTCCTCACGGCGGGCACGCGCTCCATCCGGTACCAGGGCGACGACCAGGTCATCGGCGAGGGCGAACTCGCCGACGAAACAGGGACGATTAGCTACACGGCGTGGGAGGACTTCGGCCTCGAACCCGGCGACACCGTCACGATAGGGAACGCCGGCGTCCGCGAGTGGGAGGGCAAGCCCGAACTCAACTTCGGGGGCTCTTCGACTGTTTCCTTCGAGGACGAACCTCTGGAGGTCCCTTACGAAATCGGCGGCGACCGGACGCTCGCCGAACTCGAATCCGGGGACCGCGGACGGAACGTCGAGGTACAGGTCCTCGAGGTCGAGGAGCGGACCATCGACGGTCGCGACGGCGAAACCCGAATCCTTTCGGGTGTGCTCGGCGACGAAACTGCTCGATTGCCGTTCACCGACTGGGACCCCCACCCCGAAATCGCAGCGGGGAACTCCGTTCGATTGGAGGATGTCTACGTCCGCGAGTTCCGGGGCGTGCCTTCCGTGAACGTCTCGGAGTTCTCGACCGTCGCCGAACTCGCGGACGACGTCGAGGTCGGCGGCCCGTCGCGGATGACCGTCGGCGAGGCTGTCTCACAGGGGGGCGTCTACGACGTCGAACTCGTCGGTAACGTCATCGAAGTCCGCGACGGCTCCGGACTTATTCAGCGGTGTCCGGACTGTGGGCGCGTCACGCAGAAGAACCAGTGCCGGGAGCACGGCGAGGTCGAACCCGAGGACGACCTCAGAATCAAGGCCATCCTCGACGACGGCACCGGCACGGTGACCGCCATCATCGACCGCGAGCGCACCGAGGAAATCTACGGCGGGACCCTCGAAGACGCCAAGGAAGCCGCCAGAGAGGCGATGGACCAGTCCGTCGTCGCGGAGGACATCGCCGCCGACCTTGTGGGCCGGGAGTACCGCGTGCGCGGGCACCTTTCCGTGGACGAGTACGGCGCGAACCTCGAAGTGACCGAGTTCGGCGAGCCCGAGGAATCGCCGACCGCGCGTGCGGAGGCCTTCCTCGCGGAGGTGAACGCATGAGCGCCGACGGAAGCGGTTCCGACGGCGAGAGCGAGAGCGGGGACTCCGGGCCCGGACGCCGCGAGACCGCCCAGCGCCTCTTCGCCGCGGAGTTCGAGGACGCGACACACTCCTACTCCGAGTCCGACGAGGAGCGCGCCCCGAACTACGTCGTCGCGCCGAGCGGCGCCCGCGTGAACCGCCTGTTCGCGGTGGGCGTCCTCACCGAGGTTGAGGCCGTCTCCGAGAACGTTCTCCGCGGGCGTATCGTCGACCCGACGGGCGCGTTCGTTACCTACGCCGGCCAGTACCAACCCGACGCGCTGGCCTTCCTCGAACGCACGGACCCGCCGGCGTTCGTCGCCGTCACCGGGAAGGCCCGGACCTTCCAGCCGGAGGACTCCGACGTGATTTACACCTCCGTGCGCCCGGAGACGATGAACGAGGTGGACGCCGAGACGCGGGACCGCTGGGTGGTGAACACCGCCGAGCGGACCCGCGAGCGCATCGAAACGCTCCGCGACGCGAAAGCCCGCGCGGAGACGGGCGACGACCTCGAATCCTCGCTCCGCGCCGAGGGCGTCCCCGAGGCGCTCGCGGCCGGCGCGCCGCGCGCGCTCGACGCCTACGGCACGACTGACGACTACCTCGACGCGCTCCGGGAACTCGCGCGGGACGCGGTCGGCGTCGTCGCCGGCCAGCGCGAGGAGGCCGGCAGCCTCGACCTCGCGCCCGGCGAGGGCGAGGACCGCGAACCCGAACCGGTTACCCGTGTCGAAGAGGAGGCCGACGAGCGGGAATCCCGCGAGCCCGACCCCGTCGGCACGGAAGAATCCGCCGGGCAGCCCTCCGCGCCCGAACCCGCCGAGGAACCCGGCGAGACAGTCGAGGAAGAAGCCTCCGAGACGGGCGAGTTCGACGAGCCCGCCGCCGAGAACGTCGAGAGCGGCGGGGAGGCGGAGACCGCCGAGACCGAGGAGATGTACGAGTTCGACGAGGAGGAACGACAGCAGGTCGAGGAGGAACACGGCCTGGAGTTCTCCACCGGGGGCGATGTCGAACCAGCCGAGGAACTCGGGAACGAGGAGGCGGAGGAGTCTGAGATGGGAGAAAGTGAAGACGGTCTCGGCGACTTCCAGTCGGGGCTCAGCGACGAAGCCGAAGGTGAGGAGCCCGGCGAACCCGACGAGGGCGCCGACGAAGGGGCGAGTGAGGGCGCGAGCGAGGAAGCCGGCGGCGCCGACTTCGACGACCCGGAGGAAGCCGCGGTCGAGGCGATGGACGACCTCGGGGACGGCGGCCCCGTGGAGCGCGAAGAACTCGTCTCGGAGCTCGTCTCCCGACACGGCGTCTCCGAGGACGCGGCGGCCGACGCCATTCAGGACGCGCTGATGAGCGGGCGCTGCTACGAGTCAGGCGACGACGAACTCACGCCGATCTGAATGCTCGAACCGGTGGCCGGCGAACCCGCCGCGACGGTCGACGTTGGGGACGAGCGCGCCCTCGTCGTGGCGGACTACCACGCGGGCATCGAGACCGCCCTGCGCTACGACGGCGTCGAGGTCGACTCGCGGGCCGCGGAGCGCCGCGAGCGCCTGTGTTCGCTCGTCGAGCGCGCCGGCGCGCGCCGGGTCGTCGTCGTCGGGGATTTAGCCCACGACATCGGTCGCCCGGCGGGCGAGGAGCGCGAGGAGCTCGCGGACCTCCTGGACGCCCTTCCGGTCCCCCTAACGCTCGTGCGGGGGAATCACGACGGCGAAATCGATGAGGCCGTCGACATCGACGTGACCGACGGCGCGGGCGTGCGGATGAACCACGTCGGATTCGCACACGGCCACACCTGGCCGAGCGAGGAGGCACTCTCCGGGGACGTGCTCTGCATCGGCCACGAACACCCGGCGGTGAGAATCGAGGATTCGGTCGGGGGGAGCCGCATCGAGCGCGTGTGGCTCCGGGGGGAGTTGAACCCGGAGCCCTTCGACGTTCCCGTCATGGCCTCCGAACTCGTCGTCTGTCCGGCGTACAACGACCTCTCCGGCGGGACGTGGGTGAACACGGAGGGCCAAGAGTTCCTCTCGCCGTTCCTCCCCGATGCCCTCGTCGACGGGCAGGCCTACCTGCTCGACGGCGCGCGGTTGGGGGACTACGAGTCGGTCTGATTACGGGCCCTCTCGGGACTAACGCTCTGACAGGTCCACTCGCGGTGAAGCCGGGGACTCTCCAGTCCGGAGTCGGGTTCGGGTTCCATCAATCGGAGTTCGAGGCCTGGCTTGCCCGCGGGGTTCCGGTCGTCACAGCGGCCCTCCCCGGGCCAGTCCAGTTCCCGCGGCTCGCGGTCGTTGACCCTGAGTGTGGCCGTCGACGGCGTCTCACGGATGGGCACGTGCTCGCGGGCGGACACGGGGGGAACCTCGGAATCAAAGGCGCGTATCGTCTCGCCCGCGTCGTCGTGGACGGTCAGTTCGACTCGGTGTTCCGCATCGGTGTAGTTGTACAGCGTGAGGAAGTGGACGTAGTCGGCGTCCGGTCCCGCGAGTGCGTTACAGCCGGCGAGTGCGACCGCTGGGAGGGCAGCGAGGAAGCGGCGACGGCGCATACGGGGGTTTCAGAACACACGGATAAGGAACCCCCGAAAAGCGAAAGAGCGACTGTAGCTTCCGGTGCTTGCTCGGATGCACCCCGACACATAGCGGGGCGGTCGCGGAAGGAAGCGCCGCGGACACAGGCCACGGCCGCGCCGACAGGCGCGGCCCCTGGCCGGAATCGACAAGGGCGACGAGGCGCGGGTCCCGTGCCCGCGCCGAGGAGGGCTTGCCTGGGCTACCACTGATGGTGGCAGTGTTCGTAGATGTACTCCTCGTAGATGTCGCGAATCGCGCCGTGTTCCTCGTTGCTGAGCGGCTCCAGTTCGGCGGCCGCGCTGTTCTCCCGCACGTGGGTCGGGTTCGTCGACCCCGGAATCACCGTCGTCACGGCGTCGTGGTCGAGAATCCAGCGCAGGGCGTACTGGGCCATCGTAGCGTCCTCGGGCACGTAGGGCCGGAGGTCATCGACCGCATCGAGGCCCGCCTCGAAGGGAACCCCGGAGAACGTCTCGCCGCCCTTGCCGCCAACACCGGCAGAAACGCCCTCCTCGGCCGCGGCCTTTCGGTGGTCGTTGTCGCCGAACTCCGAGTCGCGCTCGAAGGCGTCCGCGAGGAGCGCGGAGGCGAGGGGGACGCGGACGATGATTCCCACGTCGTTGTTGGCAGCCTCCTCAAAGAAGGACTCCGCGGGGCGCTGGCGGAAGGGGTTGAAGATGATCTGGACCGATTCCACGCCCTCGTACTCGATGGCCTTCCGGGCCTCCTCGACCTTCTCGACGGAGACGCCGAACTCGCGGATTTTTCCGTTCTCCTTCAGTTCGCGCATCGCCTCGAACGTCTCGGGCTGGTAGTACGCCTCGGTGGGCGGGCAGTGGAGTTGGACCAAGTCCAGGGTGTCCATGCCCAGGCGCTCGCGGGAGTCGTCGACGAACCCCTCCAGGTGCTCGCGGTCGTAGTGCTCGGGCACGTGGGGGTCAAGATAGCGCCCGGCCTTCGTCGCGACGTAGACGCGCTCGTCGGCGTCGTAGTCGGAGAGCACGTCGTTGATGACCTTCTCGGCGCGGCCGCCGCCGTAGACGTCGGCGGTGTCGATGAAGTTCACGCCCGCGTCGAGGGCCGCGCGCACGGCGTCGCGACACTCCTCGTCGGTGGCCTCCGACCAGACACCGCCCATCGTCCACGTGCCCAGTCCCATCTCCGTCACGTCCCAGCCGGTCGAGCCGAGTTCGCGTTTCTCCATGTCCTCGGGTCCGTCGCGGGCGGCTTAACTCATGGGCTCCCGGCAGAAGGTCTCCCACGTGCGGAACGCCACACGCCGGCCCCGCGCCGTCGGGTCGCCGAATCCGCATCGCTTATGCCGGTCCGAACACCGTGGTCGGTTGTGGCAGACACACTCATGGACGGGTTGCGGGGCGTCGCCGCCGGCGTGTTGACGCCCTTCGACGCGGCGCTCGACGTCGACCACGACGCCATCGCGTCGAACGTCGCCTTCCTCTCCGAGCGCGGAATCACCACGCTGCTGGCGGCCGCGAACATCAGCGAGTACCACGCGCTCACCCACGAGGAGCGCATCGCCAGCGTCGAGACGGTTGTCGACGCCGCGCCGGACGCGACGACGGTCCTCGCGGGCGTCGGGGGAGCGACCCGGACGGCCCTCGACGCGGCCGCCGGCGCCGAGGCCGCGGGGGCGGACGCCGCGATGGTGATGCCCCCCGACCACACCTATGTTCACGAGTCCGGCCTGCTCACGTACTACGAGAAGTTGGGCGCCGGGAGCGACCTCCCCCTCGTGCCGTACGTCCGGGGGTTTGACCCGTCCGTCGACTTTCTCAGTGACCTCGCGGCGCTCGACTCGGTGGCCGGCGTCAAGTACGCCGTCGAGGACGTCCCCAAATTTGCGGCCGCGGTCGCCGCGGACGACACCGACACCGTCTGGGTCGACGGGATGGCCGAGCCCTACGCGCCCTCGCTGTGGCTGGAGGGCGCCGAGGGATTCACCGCCGGAGTCTCGAACGTCGTTCCGGAGTTGGGCCTGGAACTGTTCGACGCCCTCGAACAGGGCGACTGGAAGCGCGCGAAGGAGCTCCGCGACCTGGCCCAGCCGTTCCAGAACTTCCGGGGACGGGCCGGCGACGGGAACTTCCCGGGCGCGCTGAGCGTTCCCGCCGTGAAACACGCGATGGGGCTCGCGGGCATGGAGAACGGCGACGGTCGGGTCAGAGAGCCCATCGTTGAGCTCACCGATGAGGAGGAGACCGAGGTCGAGGAGCTGTACGACGCGGTCGTCGCGGGGCTCTGAACCGGACCGAACCAGTTAGGTCGGGTGCGGCATGCGGAGGACACGATGGAGGACGTTCACGTTCGGCCGGCATCCCCGGGGGAGGCATCAGTAGTGCATCGAGTCTGTGCCGCCGGGTGGCGCGACGCCTACGACGACCTCCTGCCAGCGGATTTTATCGAGGCCAACGTCCAGACGTTCTACGAGGTCGACCGGCTCCGCAGGGAGATATGCGACCCCGGCGTGGACGGAGCGTGGCTCCTCGCCGAGCGAGCGGGCGAGCCGGTCGGCGCCGGCCGCGGTACGGTTCCCGAGCGGGGTTACTGCGAGGTTTTCAATCTCTACGTCCATCCCGACGCGCAGGGCGACGGTGTGGGGACGGCGCTTCTCAATACGATAACGGAGCGACAGGCCACCGCAGGCGGGTGCTTACAGTTGGTTGCGACCTACGAGGCCCACGACGCGCTCGGTTTCTACCGCCGTCGCGGCTTCGAGCGCCTCGGAACCCACCCCGCGAGAGCCGTCGCCGGCGTCGACCCGGAGCACGTGACGGTGTGGTTGGCCCGCGACCTCTAGGGTTCCAGTGCCGCCCGGAGCGCCCGGGCTTCCTCGCGTATCGAGCGCCACTGTTCGACGCTCCCCGGAACCGAGCGGGAGCGGTCCACGAGGCGGCGCACCTCACGGGGGTCCTCGATGCGCGAGAAGGAGAGCGCCCCGCCGCCGGCGGCGACGACGCGGACGGTGCCGTATCCGAGCGCCGACCCGACGGCGCTCTGTTCGAAGGAGCTGTTCTGGACCCGCGAGAGCGAGAGGCGGCGCACGTCCCGGGAGAGCACGCCGGTCTTCTGGTAGCAGGCGCGGTCCGTGACGACGTAGCGAGTGTGTCGGACTCGGAGGGCAGCGTAGACGGCGACGGAGAGACCGACCGAAACAGGGAGAACAGCCAGCGCCGACGGGAGTTCGGGGACGACGACGGCCGCGGCCCCGCCCGCGACGGCGACCAGTAGGCCGGCCACGACGCCGGGGAGCGCTGTCGAGAGCCGTGGACTTCCCTCCCAGACAGCCGCTTCACCGTCGCCGCCGGCCAGCCACGCGGGGGTGTCGGGCGCGCTCATCGTTCGGGAGCGTCCGCCGCGTCCCGTTCCTCGCCCTCAACGGCCGTCCGGATGGCCTTGAGCTCCGCGAGGATGTCGTCGAGCACGTCGGCCGCGTCCTCGTCGCCCGTTTCGTCCCCGCCGAGGCGCTCGTTGATGAGCGACTGGACCTCCCGGGGCTCGGCGATGTTCCGGAACTGCATCTCGACGCCGCCGCCACCCGCCGTGCTGAGGTCGACGGTGCCGTAGCCGAACCGGGTGCCGAGGACGCTCTGTTGGTAGGAGGTGTCCTGTACCTTCCCGAACTCGATGCGCTGGACGTTCCGTGAGAGGACGCCCGTCTTCGCGTAGAGCGCGTCCGTCGTCACGACGTAGTTGGTGTTGCGGTGCTGGAGGACGGCCGAGGCGACGATGGGGATACCGACCAACACGAGACAGAGCGGGAGGCCGATTGCGAGCGCGGGAACCAAACTGTACTCGTGGGGCGTATCCGCCCACACCACTTCCTCGCCCTTCTTGAGGGAGAGCCAGTCGTATTCGGGGTCCATACGGTGACTCTTCCGCGGGGCGTCATAAACGCGGCCCCACGGAAAGATTCAATTCCGGGCCCCCGGACGGTTCGGTATGTCCGAACCACGGGCCCGCGCGGAGCGCCTGCGCGAGTCGATGACCCTCGAAGAGAAGGTCAAACAGCTCTGCGCCGTCGAGGCCAGCGCCCTCTACGACGGCGATGGGTTCTCCGAGGCGAAGGCCGACGAGTTGCTCTCGGAAGGTATCGGCCAGCTCACCCGCATCGGCGACGAGACGGGGCTCCCGCCCGAGGACGTCGCCGAGTTCCGGAACGCGACACAGGAATACCTCCAGGAGGAGACGCGGCTTGGGGTTCCCGCTATCGTTCACGACGAGTGCATCTGTGGGTACATGGGCCCCGGCGGGACGACCTATCCGCAAGGTATTGGCCTCGCCGCGACGTTCGACCCGGAGACGGCGAGCGACGTGACCCGCGAAATCCGCCGGCAGTTGGAGGCTATCGGCACGGACCACGCGCTCTCGCCGGTCGCGGACCTCGCGCGGGACCTGCGCTGGGGGCGCGCGGAGGAGACCTACGGCGAGGACCCCTATCTCGCCGCGGAGATGACGACCGGCTACGTCAACGGCCTCCAGGGGACGGACAACGAGGGGGTGATGGCCACGCTGAAACACTTCCTCGGGCACGGCACCACCGAGGGCGGCCGGAACCGCGCCTCGGCGAACATCCCGCCGCGCGAGCTCCGGGAAGAACACGCCTTCCCCTTCGAGGCCGCCATCCACGAGGCGGACGCAGGCGCCGTGATGAACGCCTACCACGACATCGACGGCTTCCCCTGTACGAGTTCGCCCGATGTGCTCAGGGACCTGCTCCGCGACGAACTCGGCTTCGAGGGAATCGTCGTCTCCGACTACTACAGCGTGCGCTTCCTGGAGGACGAGCACAACGTGGCCGAGAGCCGACGGGACGCCGCCGTCCAGGCCCTCGAAGCGGGCATCGACATGGAACTCCCGCTCATCGAGTGTTACGACGAACTCGTCGGCGCCGTCGAGGACGGCGACCTCGCGGAGGAAACCGTGAACGAAGCGGTCGATAGAGTCCTCGAAACGAAGGCGCGCATCGGCGTCCTCGACACCGAGCCCGTCGACCCCGGCGCCGTGAGCGAGGCGTTCGAGACCGACGAACAACGGGAAATCTCCCGGGAGGCGGCCGGAAAGTCGATGACCCTCTTGGAGAACGACGGCACGCTCCCCCTCGATGCTCCGGGTTCTATCGCCGTCGTCGGGCCGATGGCCGACGCCGGGCGCGGCATGGTCGGGGACTACGGCTACCCCGCGCGGACGCCCGACCACGGGATGGACCTCGTCTCCCCCCTCGAAGGCATCGAAGCGGCCTTCGACGGCGACGTGACCCACGCCGCCGGCTGTGACATGAGCGAGGACGAATCCGGGATTCCGGCCGCCGTCGACGCGGCCGAATCCGCCGACGTCACGGTGGCTTGCGTGGGCGCCTACTCCGCCATTAGCCTCGACGAGGGCGACGGCGTCAGCCCCCAAAAACCGACGAGCGGCGAGGGCTGTGACGTGACGGACCTCTCGCTGCCGGGCGCCCAGCCCGCGCTCTTGGAAGCGGTCCTCGACGCGGACACAACCGTGATTCCGGTCATTGTCAGCGGCCGCGCGCACACTATCGGGTGGGCCGCGGAGGACGCCGCGGCGCTCCTCCACGCCTTCCTGCCCGGCGAGGAGGGGGGCAACGCCGTCGCCGACGTGCTGTTCGGCGACGTGAATCCGGCCGGCCGCCTGCCCGTCTCCATCCCGGAGACGGTCGGCCAGCAACCGGTCAGGTACAACCGCAAGCCCAACTCCGCGCGGGCGGGATACGTCGACGTGGGTATCGACCCCGCCTACGCCTTCGGCCACGGCGAGTCTTACACTGACTTCTCGTATTCGGACCTCGAACTGTCGGCCGACGAAATCGCTGGGCGCGGCGAGATAACGGCGAGCGTCACCGTCGAGAACACCGGCAACGTGACCGGCGACGAAGTGGTGCAACTGTACGTCTCGGACCCCGTCGCCAGCCGCACCCGCCCGGTACAGGAGCTGAAGGGCTTCGAGCGGATTTCCCTGGGCGCGGGCGAGGAGAAGCGCGTCACTTTCACCCTCGCCGCGGACCAACTCGCCTTCTACGACCGCGATATGAACCTCACCGTGGAGGCCGGCGCGTTCGACGTTCGGGTCGGCGCCGCGTCCGACGACATCCGCGCCGAGGCGACCTTCGACGTGACCGAAACCCGCGAGGTCGTCGGGGAACGTCGGTACCTCACTAAAACGGTCGTCGACGAGTAGGACCGGTTTTAACCGCCGGTAGGCGAACGTCGTCGTATGGTCCCCCTCACACGACGACAGACTCTCCTCGCCGCCGGCGCCAGCGTGGCCGCGCTCGCCGGCTGTGGTGCCGACGACACGAGCGGGTCGGCCACGACCGTTGGTTCGAACCCATCCGAGCACGTCGCGACCGACCCCGAGCGCTACACCCTCCGGCGTTCCGGGGACCGAGAGCTCGTGACCGGCGCGGAGGGAAAGCGCGTCGACCGCAGAACGGCCGTCACGGACGCCGAGCGCGCCGCCTCGCTCGCCTTCGCGGACGTGGACGGTGCGGACGATGCGCGGGCTTTCGTTCGGGAGACGGAGTTCGCCTCCGAGACGCTTCTCGTCTACCAGTCCTCGGTTCGGACGTGCTACGAGCGCGAGCTCTGCTACGTGTCGTGGTCCGAGGGCGAGGTGTCCCTGCGCTACGGCCGGACCCTCCGCTCGTGGGACACGCACTGCGAGGTCGGGGCGAGCGATGCCGGCCTCTGGCTCGTCCGCATCCCCGACGCGCTCGACGGCGTGTCGAGTTTCTCTCTTGAGCTCTCTTCGGGCGCGTGTCGGCTTCCGCCACACGTCCGCTCGGCGGCCGGGGAAGGAAGCGCACCGAACGGGACGGACGGCACGAACGACAGCGAGGGAGCGCGATGACCGGACACACCAGACGGGCCGTGCTCGGCCTCCTCGGGTGTGCGGCGCTCGCGGGATGTAGCGCGCTCTCCTCCGACCCGGTGTCCGAGCGGACGGAACTCGACGGGGCGGCGCTCCGCGGGGCCGTCACGGGCGAGCGAATTGACGGGGTCGGGAACCCGGTCGAAATCGGGGCCGACTACCGACACTCCATTCGCGGACGGGCCGAAGACGACCTCGAATCGGTTCCCGACCCGTTGACGGCCGAGGACATCCCGAACGCCGAGGTCCGGGACGAACTCGGCGGCTTTCGCGAGCGGGCACGGAACGCCCTCGACGCCGCCGAAGAGGCAGCGGGGGCAGGGGACGCGTTGAACCACCTCCGCGACGCTCGGAAGGATGCCGCGGCGATCGCGGCCGGGTGGGCGTTCACCCGCGGCGCGTTCGGCCCCGACGACCTCGCCGACCGACGGGCCGCGCTGGGCGAGGACGCCGCCGCCTTCGCCGAGACGTGGTCCTACGAGGGCGACGACCCGGTGTGCGCGACGGCCGTCCACGCCGCTATCGAGTCGCGCTACCGGCAGGCGACGGGCGAGGCCGCGGCGACGTTCGACCGCGAGGCCCGCGTCGTTCCGCTTGCCGAGGCTGCCCGAGAGACCGCGGGCGGGCGGACCGCGCTCGCGACGGCACGACACCTCAACGAGCGCTACCGCGCGTCGCTGTCGGACCCGACCGACTACCGGGCAACCATCGAAGCCGCGGGCGACGCGCTCGCCGCGCGAATCCGGGAGCGCCGCAGGTCGCTCCCCGAGGCTCGCGACCCGGACGAGCTGGTGTCGGACCTCGAACCGCGCGGAATCGGCTGGTACGCCATCGAGAACGCCGCCAGAGGGGCCGAAGAGCGCCTCGGCGACGCATCGGGCCCCGCGACGCGGCTGTCGAACGCCGTCGGGACGCTCGCGAATATCGCCGCCTTCGAGTCGGTCCTCGAGACTCTCCGCTCGGAGCCGGCGGCGTTCGACGTGACGAGCGCCGAGCAGGTGGCGGAACGGCGGTCGGCGGCGCTGACGGCCATCGAGCGCGCCCGCGAGTCCGAGCGCACGGCGCTCGCCCGCCGCCCCCTCGAAGCGGCGCTCGGGAGCGTGCGATACGCCGATAGGGCAATCGGGCGGGCGGCCGACGCCGAGTCGGTAGCCGTCGAGCGAATCACCCTCGAAGTCAGCTACTACGTGCAGGCCGCGGCGATCGCCCGGGCAGCGCCGGACGCCGCGGCGCGGGCGGCCGCGGCGCTGGCCGATGGATAAGGCCTATATCCGACAGCGCGCTGTCGGAAGTATGCCCGGCACCGCGAATCGGACGCACGCGTGGTACGCCAAACACCTCTTCTATCTCGGAGTCGCGCTCCTCGTCGGGGGCGTCCTCTCGGAACTCGCCGGCCCGATAGTGTTCACCCACGTCCCCGGCTGGTGGGAGACGATGGGTGTGGACATGGAGATTCTGGGGATTCTCACGGGATTCGTCGCCGTCTTCGGCTTCGGCATTCTCCTGCCGCTCATCGAGTAGCGCGCGCCAGCGGCAGCAGAATCGCGACCGTTCCCAGGGTGAGCACGGCGCCCAACTCGAAGGGGGCGGGCCGCGCGAGGACGTAGAGCGCCGCCATCACCGGCGGCCCCACGGTTCGACCCAGGCTTCCGGCGCCCTGCGTGACGCCGAACGCGACCCCCTGTGACTCCTCGCCCGCCGCGTCGGAAACCATCGCGGCGATGCCCACGTTCAACAGCCCGTTCCCCGTCGAGAGCAGCGCGAGCACGAACAGGAGGACGACGAGCGCGGGCCCTTCACCGAACAGGGAGAGCGCGGCCGGAAGAAGGGAGCCGATGGGGCCCGCGAAGGGGAGCGCCGCCAGCGCAACGCACAACAGGGCGGCGCCGCCCAGCGCGAGGCGGCCGTTCGGGAAGCGCCGCGAGAGCGCGCGGACGACGACGCCCTGGTTGAGTACCCCCAGAACGCCGATATAGGTGAGTAGGAGTCCGGCCTGTGCCTCGGCGTAGCCGAAGGCGTCGGCAGCGAAGGGGATGAAGACCACCTGCACGCCGGAGAAGGCGACGCTCGACACCAGAAAGACGAGGACGAGCGGCCGGAGCTCCGCGTCGGCGAGCGCCGTCCGGAACGTGGAGACGAGCCCCGAGCGCCCGTTTGCGGGACGCTTTCGCTCGGGCTCCGGGAGGAAGAGCAGGGCCGCGAGGACGGCACAGAGGCTCAGCCCCGCGGCGGCGAAACTCGGCAGGGAGTAGGGCGTCGCCGGAATGAAGGCGGGAAACAGCGCGTCGGCGGCCGTGACGACCGGGTCGCTGGCGAACACGGCGCCCAGCGCGGGCCCGAAGACGAAGCCGAGGCCGAAGGCCGCCCCCACCAACCCGAGCGACGCGGCGCGTTTCTCCTTGGGAGTGACGTCCGCGATGTACGCCTGCGCGGCGGCGATGTTCCCGCCCATCGCGCCGGCGAGCATCCTGGCGCCGAAGAGCACACCCAGCGCGCCGACGACGCCGAAAGCCGCCCCGAACTCCGCCGCCAGCCCGAAGAGGGTCCACGCGGCGGCGTTCGCGAGAAGGGAGAGCACCAACACCGGCCGGCGCCCCCGCGAGTCGGAGAGGCGACCCAGGAGGGGCGCGAAGCCGAACTGCATCAGCGAGTAGGAGGCGGCGAGCAGGCCGATGAACACGTCCGACACCCCGAAAGAGCGGACATAAAAAGGGAGGACCGGGATGATGATGCCAAAGCCCAGCAGGTCGATAAAGACGACCGCGACGACCGTGGCGAGCGACCGCCGTGGGGTGACCTCGGCGTCCCGCATCGTCGCCGCGCGGTCGAGAAGGCTCATCCGTCCACCATGCCCTGCACTCCGCCGCGGACAGTATGAGTATGGCGGCTTCGGTACCGCCTCAGGCGGTCAGGAGGAAATAGCCGCCCGCGGCGAGGACGAACACGCCGACGAGGCGGACCATCCCGGCCCAGCGCACGTCGGAGACGTCGCCGCCGTACTCGCCTTTCCCTTCGGGGTCGCCCGTGTAGAGGCGGGCGACTTGCGCCGGCGCGAGCACGAAAAGCGCGCCCAGCAGGACGCCGAGGACGCCCGCGAGGAGGCCGTTACTGACCATTTCGAAGCCGTTCAATGCGCTTCTCGACCGGCGGGTGGCTGGCGAACAGTTTGGCGAGGCCGGTCTCCGTACCGAAGATACAGAGCGCGTTCACTTTCTCGTCCATCTCGGCGTCCGTCCGCTGGCCGGCCGAGCTGATCTTTTCGAGGGCGCGCGCCAGCGGCTCGCCCGACCCGATTTCGTTGGCGGCGTCGGAGTCGGCGACGTACTCCCGGTAGCGGGAGATGGCGAAGACGAACACCATCACCAGCATCTGGGTTATCTGGCCGACGACGATGGCGACGAAGAAGTCCGCGAGCTCGTTGTCGCCGGCCACGAGGACGGCCCACTGGGCGGCGATGGCGACGATGGAGGCGACGCCCTGTCCGAGCACCATCATCACCACGTCGCGGTTGGCGATGTGCGCGAGCTCGTGGGCGAGCACGCCCTCGACCTCCTCGTTGGAGAGAAGACTCAGCAGTTCCTGGGAGACGACGACCGTGCCCGCACCTTTCCGGCCGACGGCGAAGGCGTTAGGGACGCCCATCCGCGCGACCATCAGCCGGGGCTTCTCGATGCCCATGTCCCGGGACATCGACTCGACACGCCGGTGGAGTTCGGGCGCGCGCTCCTCGGGGAGGTCCTCGGCGCCGACGCTCCGGAGGGCGGCCCATTTACCGATTTTGTACTGGACGCCGACGAAGGCGACGCTGCCGACGAGCACCAGCGGGAGGCCGACCCCGAAAACGGCCATGGCGAGGGCCGCGGCGGCAGCGTAGAACACGAAGAGGATGCTACCGACGACGGCCATCCGCGCCTGTAGCCCGAGTTTCGACATATGCGGGGGATTCCGCTGCGGACACTTATGTTGGGCGGTTCGTGTGGTGTGGACACACTCGCTCCTAGAGGGCCGCCCACGACCGGTCCTGGCCCGGCAACCCCCGGACGCGCCGTTCGAGCGTCCCGTCCTCGCGCTCACGGACCTCGACCAGGCCGTCGAAGAGCCCCGCGAAGCGACCCAACTCGTGCTCCGCGTGGGCGCCGCGGTTGACCGTCGTGATGCCCAACATCCCTGCGGAGCGCACGCGGCTGTTAAAGGCGTTGAGGAACCGATACAGCGTTCGTTCGCCGACGTACTGCGCGAGTACCGTCAGCGAGTCCAGACAGGCCCTAACGGGGGGGTTCTCCCGCCCCTCGGCGTCGAGCGCGTCCGTCACGCCCCGGTAGAGGTCGGTGAATCGCATCCCGATACCGGTCAGGTCGGCCGGGCTCCCCACCGAGTGGACGTGGGCCGCCGGGAACGACTGAATGCGCGGGGTAAGCGAGCCCATACAGCCGAGCACGCCGATGTGAGACTGGGCCAGAGATTCGGAAGTCGCCTCCGCGAGGCTGTGCAGGAAGCGCCGGGGTGAGGAGCGAGCGGCGACCCCCACAACCCCTTCCCCCGGGTTGCCCGCGGCAAGCAGGCGCTTGGCCGGCGCGTCGACGGCCGCCGGCGAGACGACGAGCAGAGCGGTTCCGGGGCGAATCGGGTCGAGGGGGAACTCCCCGAATCCGTACCGCGAGTCCGGCGGCGTTCCCGAGATGGCCGCGAGTTCCTCGCCCGCGGCCGCCGGATCGGGGGCGGCCGGCCGGGCGTTCGTTCGCTGGGACATTTCTTGGAGGTAGTACCGGCCCCGCGAACTAAGCCGTGACGGGGCGAACTTTGACGTATCGCGCGCCGAATCGAAGGGTGTGAACGCGCTCCATCCCCGCGTGCGACTCCTCTGGTGGCTCCGCCTGGCCGTTTCGGGCGCCGTGCTCGGCGCCGTCGTCGCGGTCGCCGCCGTCGTTCTCGACCGCTCACCCGCGTTCGGCGCGGCGCCCTTCGCCGCCGTGGCCGTCCTCGCGGTTCCCTACGTCCTCATCAAATACCGCCGCTGGGGCTACCGCGTTGAGGACGACGCGCTGGCGCTCGAACGCGGCGTCCTTACTGTCGTCGAGAGTTCGGTCCCCTACGTCCGTGTCCAGCACGTCGACACCCAGCGCGGCCCCGTCGAGCGCCTGTTGGGCCTCTCGCGGGTCGTCGTCTACACCGCGGGCAGTCGCGGCGCCGACGTATCGGTCCCCGGCCTCGACACGGAGCGGGCCGAGGAACTCCACGACCGCCTCCGCCGGCTGGCGGTCGAGAGCGAACCGGAGGACGGCGTGTGAGACGGCTCCACCCCCTCACCCTCCCCCTGCGGGCGTTCGGCCACGCCGTCCAGGGGTTGGGCCTCCCGATATTCGGCTACGCGATGCTCTCCTTCGTCATCGAGGACCTCCCGGTGGACGCCCTCTTCGCGCTCGGCGGACTCGGGCTCGCGCTGGGTGCGGGCTACGGCGTCGCCTCCTATCTCCGCTTCGAGTACGAGTTGAGCGAGAACGCCGTCGTCATCGAGTCGGGCGTCCTCGCGCGACGGGAGCGCGAGATTCCCTACGGCCGCATCCAGAACGTCGACACCGAGCGCGACGTCCTCAAGCGCCTGCTGGGCTGTGCGGTCGTCCGCGTCGAGACCGCGGGCGGCGGGAGCACCGAGGCCGTCTTCGATTTCGTGAGCACCGACGAGGCCGAGCGCATCCAGCGCGTCGTCCGCGAGCGCCGCGCGGCGGAGCGGACAGAAGAGACGGAGCGAGCCGACGAAACGGGCGACGCGGCGACCGCTGAGACGGCCGAAGCGACGCGCTCCGCTGACTCCCGGGAGGCGCTCTTCGAGTTGAGCCTCGGCGAACTCGCTGTGTACGCCTTTTCCACCTTCCGGCCGGGCGCGCTGGCGCTCGTCGTCTTCGCCGTGCCGCTCCTGCAAGGGGCGCTGAGCGACGCCGTCGTGGAGTATCTCGCTGCCTTCGGCGTCCCGACGTCGCTCGCGGAACTCACCTTCGAGCGGGCGCTGGTGGGCCTGGTGGTGGCGGGGCCAACCACCGTCTTCGGGGCCTACCTGTTCAGCGCAGTCTACGGCGCCGTCGCGTACTACGGCTTCCGCCTCACGAGGGAGGGCGACGACCTGCGCTACGAGCGCGGCGCCCTCCAGCGCTACACGGGGTCGATTCCGCTCTCGAAGGTCCAGACGCTCTCGGTCGCGGAACCCGTCGTGATGCGCGTGCTCGGGTACGCCGGCCTTGCCATCGAGACGGCCGGCTACTCCGCGGGGGGGAACGACGAGCGCCGCGTCGCCACGGGTCCCCCCTCCGCGGTGCCGGCCGCGGCCATCGAGGAAACCCTCGCGCTCGGCCGGCGCATCGAGCCCTTCGGGGACATGGAGATCGACGTACAGCGGCCACCCACCGTCGCACGGCGGCGCTACGCGTTCCGGTACGCGCTCCTCGCTGCCGGCGTCCTCGCGCTCTCCTACGCCGCGGCGTGGGCGCTCGGCGGCGGCCCGTGGTACGTGGCGTTCGTCGCGTTTCTCCCCGTGCTCCCGGCGGCGCACCTCAAGTGGACGCACATGGGCTATCGGGCCCGCGAGGACCACCTGGTCCTCCGGCGTGGGTTCTGGAACCGGACGACCCACGTCGTCCCCTACGAGCGCCTGCAGACGGTGAGCCGCACGCGGAGCGTCTTCCAGCGGCGTCTGGGGCTGGCGACGCTGGTCGCGGACACCGCGAGTTCGGCCACGCTGGGCGGGAACGTCCCGGCCGCAATCGACATCGACGCCGAGGAGGCCGACCGCCTGCACGGGCTCTGCCGCGAGCGCCTCCAGGAACGCCTCGGCGCGGGCCGGTAGCGGGGAGTATTTGGGCCGTCCCCGGGAAGCCGGGCTATGGCGTACACGAATCCGGTCGTTCCGGGGTTCAATCCCGACCCCTCGATCACCAGGGCGGGCGGCGACTACTACCTCGCGACGAGTTCCTTCGAGTACTTCCCCGGCGTCCCCCTCTATCACAGCACCGACCTGGCGAACTGGGAACCCATCGGCCACGCGCTCACCCGCGACTCCCAGTTGCCCCTCGACGACGCCGGGGCTTCGGAGGGTGTGTTCGCCCCGACGCTCCGCGAGCACGACGGCACGTTCTATCTCGTCACCACCAACGTCTCCGCCGGCGGGCACTTTCTAGTTACTGCCGACGACCCCGAATCGGAGTGGTCCGACCCCACTTGGGTAGAAGGCTCCGGCATCGACCCGGACCTCTTCTGGGACGACGGCACGCCCTACTTCACCTACCGCGCCGGCAGGGAGGGCATCGTGAGCGCCGAAATCGACCTCGAAACGGGGGAACTGGGCGAGAAGCACGAGCTCGGCAAGCAGTTCGCGGCGGACTACACGGAGGCACCCCACCTCTACGAGCGCGACGGCACGTACTACCTCGTCGTCGCCGAGGGGGGAACCCACACTGGTCACGCCGTCTGCGTCGCGCGTGCCGACTCCCCCCGGGGCCCGTTCGAGGGACACCCCGACAACCCGGTGCTCTCGCATCGCGGCGTCAGCGAGATGTACACGTCGATTCAGGCGACCGGACACGGCGACCTCGTACGGACCCCGGAGGGCGAGTGGTGGATGGTCTTTCTGGGGGTCCGCCAGCACGGCGGCTACCCCGGCTGGCACCACCTGGGCCGGGAGACGTTCCTCGCGCCCGTCGAGTGGGAGGACGGCTGGCCGGTCGTCAACGGCGGCGAGCGCATCGAGACGGAGATGAAAGTAGAAAGGGGGCTCGAAACGACCGCGGAGTGGGAAACGGAGGGGTTCGGCGACGAACTCGGCCCGGAGTGGAACTACCGCTACAACCCCGAGCGGGAACGCTACGACCTCTCCGACGGGACCCTGACTCTCCGAGGGGGTCCGGAGACGCTCGCGGAGCCGGGCTGTACGTTCGTTGGGCGTCGCCAGCAACACCTCTCGGCCGAGGCCGAAACGACCCTCGAATCGGCCGGCGACGGCGAGGCCGGTCTGGCCGTCTTCTACGACGGGGACCACCACTTCGCGCTCGGTGTTGAGGACGGGGAGGCCCTGCTCCGCCTCCGCATCGGGGACGCGACCGAGACCGTCGCGCGCGAGCCGGTCGAGGAGCCCGTAGACCTCCGCGTCGGGGCCGACGCCGATGAGTACCGCTTCTTCGCCGACGGCATCGAGTTGGGGGCGGCCCGCTCGAAGTACGTCGCCACCGAGACGGCGGGCGGCTTTACGGGCGTGTACCTCGCGCTGTACGCGACCGGCCGAGGGGAGGAAACGAGCGAGCCGGCGGCGTTCTCGGCGTTCTCCTACGGCGAGCGCTGAGAGCGGGCGACGACCGCCGGGTTCAGCGCACCCCGCCGCGAGCACGGTAGACCGCGACGAGCACCAACAGGAGCATCGCCGCGTCGAGGGAGTGCTCGACGGCGTGGTGTGCGCCGGGCGCTACCCCGCCGGTGAGCGAGACGATGCCGAGCGCCGTCTTGCCGAGAAACGTCGAGAACGCGGCCGCGACGAGGAGATAGGCAGTCGTCCGACGGCGGAGATACGCGGCGACGGAGAGGACCACGACGAGGACGGAGAACGCCGCCCCGACGGCGAGCGCGCCGAGGAGCAGGCGGCTCGGTTCGGCGGCGCCCAGATGGAGCGGGAGCGCGCGGAGCGGGACGGGCGTCATGGCGGTCGGGAGTACCGGACAGTACGCGCTCGGTCGTATATGGTTGCTGGTCGGCCCCGACCGTGAGGTATAGAAGCGAACGGACGAACGGGGGACAACGGCACACCGCCCCATGACCGGAACCCGAACGCGCATTGAACGGCATATCCGCCGGAACCCGGGCGTCCACTTCAACGAACTCGTCCGGACGCTGGAGTTCGCGCCGGGCCAAGTCCAGTACCACGTGCGGAAACTGGCGGACGACGACCGCGTTGTCGAGGAGCGACTCTACGGACGGACCCACTACTACGACCCCGGGTTCGAGCCGTGGGAGCGGGGCCTGCTCGCGCTGTTCCGCCGCGAGACGTCCCGCGACGTGTTGGGGTGTCTCCTGGAGGACGGGCCCGCGAGCCCCGCCACAGTCGCGGACGACGTGGGCATCGCGCGGAGCACCCTGGAGTGGCACCTCTCGCGGCTCGTCGAGCGGGACGTCGTGCGAAAGGAACGCGACGAGCGCAACCGCGTGACGCTCGTCGTGGCACATCCCGAGCGGACGCACGAGTTGCTCCGCGAGATTTCCCCCTCGATTCCAGAACGGTTCCTCGACCGCTTCACCCGACTCGTGGACAGTCTCCTCGCGGAGTAATCGGGGTTTTCGACCCGGCCGCGTCCGTTCGACTGTTTCGGGACGTGCCACCACATCGAGCCCGAAGCCGGGGGCGTAGCGCTGCGCCCGTTGTGCCCGGAAGCACTTGCAGGAACACCTCCGCGGCGAACGTTGAAGTGACGGCGCGCTGGAACCGGCGTATGGACGAACGCCGAGCAGTGCAATTGGCCTACGACGAGATGGCCGATACCTACGCCGAACGCGGCGGGGGCGACTCGGGACCCGACTCCGCCGAGGGCCACTCGGTGCCCGAACCGGTCGAGCGCTTCCGCGCGGAACTGGGTCCTGACGACCGATTGTTCGACGCCGGCTGCGGGCAGGGCGAGGGGTTAGTCGCGACTGACGCGTCGGCGGTTGGGCTGGACTTCTCCCGGGAGCAACTGGAGCGAGCCCGGGAGCGGACAGGGGGTGTCGCGGACGCCGAACTCGTGCAGGGCGACATGACCGCGCTCCCCCTCCGGGAGAACGCCTTCGACGCCGTCGCCGCGATGTACTCGCTGATTCACGTCCCCCTCGACAACCACCGGACGGTCATCGAGGAGTTCGCGCGGGTGCTCCGCCCCGGCGGAACATTGCTCGTCACCGAGGGGTGCGAGGAGTGGGTCGGCTCGAACCCGGACTGGCTCGACAGCGGGACGGAGATGCGCTGGTCCATCGCCGGCGAGGCGGCGACCCGCGAGGAGTTGGGGGCGGCGGGCTTCGACGTCCGTGGCGTCTGGGACGTGCCGGACCCGACGACTGAGGACGGGTCGAAGCCTTTCTTCCTCGCCGACCTCGCGTAAGCTACCGTTCTCCGACCCGTCCGCGGGCCCGCTCGACGAGTTCGGGGCGGGCCTCGAACTCGATTGTCACGCCGTCGCCGTACTCCGTTTCGACGGCGCCGTGGTCGTAGGCCCACGAGAGGAATCGTTGTGTCGCGTCGTCGTTCGGCAGGTCGAAGGTCGCCCGCTCGGTCGGGAGTTCGGAGCGAATGCGCTCGCGGAGTGCGTCGATGCCGGTTCCGTTGAGAGCGCTCACCGCCATCACGTCGGGCACAAGGTCCGCAACGGCCTCACGGCGAGCCGCGACGTCGGTGACGATGTCGGTCTTGTTCAGGACGCAGACGAGTTCACCCTCCGTCTCCCCGAGTTCGTCGAGCGAGACGCGGACTTTTTCGCGCACTCGTTCGGGGTCGTCGCTCGCGTCGACAACGAGGAGGGCCACGTCCGCCTCGGCCGTCTCGTCCAACGTCGCCGAGAAGGAGGCGACGAGGTCGTGGGGGAGTTCGTCGATGAGCCCCACCGTATCGGTGTAGAGCACGTCGCGCTCGCCGACCGTTCCCCGGCGGGTGAGTGTTTCGAGCGTGACGAAGAGGTCGTCCTCGACGGGCGCCGAATCGGCGAGGTCCCGATGCGTCTCGTCGTCGAGGTCATCGGCGAGGCGATGGAGGAGAGTGGTCTTCCCGGCGTTCGTGTAGCCGGCGAGGGCAACGAGGCCGAAGCCGGCGGCGCGGCGCTCCGCCCGGCGCTCCGCGGCGGCGTTCGCCAACTCGTCCAACTCGTTCTCGACGCGGTCGAGCCTGCGCTCGGCGTCGAGGACGGGGTTCCCCTTCTCGACCGCGCGGCTGAGGGCGGACACCTCCACCAGCCGGCGCAGGCGGGGTAACTCGTATCGAATTGTGGCGGCCTCGACCTGGAGCGCCGCGCGCTTGTCGCCAGCGCCTGCGGCGAAGACGCCCAGAATCAGCCGATAGCGGTCCAGGAGCATCGTTCCGGGTGGGAGCCGCTCGCGCAGGTCGGCGTACTGACCCGGGTCGAGGCCGCCGTCGACGATAGCGGTGTCCGCATCGGCTTCGGCGACGGCGTCGGCCAGTTCGTCCGCTTTGCCGCTTCCGAGCCACGTACCGCGGTCCTCGCGGCGGCGCTGGGTGAGTTCACCGACGACATCGCAGCCTGCGCGCTCGGCGAGGCGGGTTATCTCGTCGGTGTCGGGCTGTGCGTGCGTCTCGCGGGCGGCCACGACGGCGCGCCCGCCTTCGAGTGTGGGTCGCTGTGTGTACATTCGCGTGAGGGACCCGGCCAGGGAGCGGGAACCGCGGGGCTCCCGGGTACCCGGACGGGGGAGCGGCCGGCGAACGGTGCCGGTCGGCGAGCGTCGCCCGCGCGACGCCCTCAGCGACGGGAGGAAAGGAGCTCCATGGCCCGAAGCGGCGCCCGAGCCGACTTAGTTCTTCGGACGAACCCCGAACCGTTTAACCCGACGGCTCCAAACCGCCGCTATGGACCTGACCGTCATGCTGCCGCCGACGCCGGACCGGCGGTGGACAATCGCACAGCAACTCGGCTTGGACACCGCGGTCGTGCGCTTCTGGGGCCAGGAGGAGTGGTGGGAGTACGAGAACCTCGTGGAAACCTACAATCGCTTCGCGGACCACGGCTTCACCCTCGACGTGGTCGAGGACCGCCCGCCGATGGAGAAGACTGTCCTCGGGAAGGAGGGCAGAGACGAGGAGATAGAGACCGTCAAAACGCTCATCCGGAACATGGGGAAGGTGGGCATCGACACCTACTGCTGGGTGTGGACGGAGAACCCGGTTGGCGTCCTCCGGACGTCCGATTCAGTCCCCCTGCGTGGCGATACCCGAACGACGCGCTACGACCACGCGTGGGACGAGCGGGCCGACGAGCACCCCGCCGCGGACATCACCGAGGAGGAGCTCTTCGAGAACCTCCAGTACTTCCTCGACGAAGTGGTTCCCGTGGCGGAGGAGGCTGGCGTCGACATGGCGCTCCACCCCGACGACCCGCCCGTCGACGAGCTTCGCGGGGTGCCGCGCATCGCGAACTCCGTCGAGAACTTCGAGCGCATCCTCTCGATGCACGAGAGCCCGAATCACGGCGTCACGTTCTGCCAGGGCAACTTCTCCGCGATGGGCGCCGACGTGCCCGAAACCGTCAGAAAGTTCGGCGACAAAATCAAGTTCGTCCACTTCCGTGACGTGGAGGGCGAGCCCGAGGAGTTCACCGAGCGCTGGCACGACGACGGCCAGACGGACATGCTCGCGACGATGCAGGCGTACGAGGACATCGGCTTCGACGGCCCGAACCGGCCGGACCACGTGCCCCGAATGTTGGGTGAAGAACACCGCGAGGACGCCCAGGCCGGGTACACCGACATGGGCCGGCTGTTCGCCATCGGCTACATGCGCGGCCTGCTCGAACAGACGGAGTGAAAATTCACGGAAGATAACAATTAAATTCGCAGGGGCCGGACCGGTCGCATGGACGACTTGAGCGGTAATCGGCGTACGCTTCTGCGCTCGCTCGGCCTCCTCGGTGCGGGCGCGGCGCTCGGCCCCGGCGTCGCGAGCGCACAGAGCGACGGTTCCTACTACGACCAACTGCGCGCGGACCTCGAATCGCAGGGCATCCCGGGCGGCGAGTTCGTCTACGGCGACTCCGCGGCGGCGACGCTGGACGCCTTCTCCATCGACGCGTCGGGCGTCGAGACGAGCGAGTTCCAGGCGGAGGGGATGGCCTTCTCCGACGCGGTGCGCATCGAGAACACCGAGGCGCCCGCGAACCCCTACTCCTACTCCTTCATGGCGGACATCACCGACCGCGACGTGGCGGTGGGCGACGTGTTCCTCCTCATCGCCTACGCCCGCGGGACGAACGCCGCCGACGTGGGCGAGTCCGTGAAGACCCAGGCCGGGTTTAAATACCGCTACACGAATCCCGATGGGTCGACGGGTTACTCGCAGAACTACGTGCAGGGCACGGCACAGGTAAACCTCTCCTCGGAGTGGAAGCGCTTCTACTTCCCAATCGAAATTGCCGAGAAGCCCGAGGGCTCGGGGTTCCAGCCCTACAGCGAGTTCTGGACCGGCTGGAACGAACAGACCGTCGAGTTCGGCGGCCTCGCCCTCCTCGATTACTCGGACACCGACGTGACGGTCGATGACCTCCCGGTTACTGAGTTCAACTATGAGTACGAGGGGCGCGCCGAGGACGCCGCGTGGCGCACCGAGGCCCAATCGCGCATCGAGAACATCCGGAAGGCCGACATGGAGGTGAGCGTCGTGGACGGCGAGGGCAACGCCGTCGAGGGCGCGAGCGTCGAGGCCGCCTTGCAGTCCCACAACTTCGACTTCGGGAGCGCCGTCGCGGCGCCCTCCATCAACGGGAACACCGGCGACGCCGAGACGTACCGCGAGACGTTCCTCGAGAACTTCAACAAATCGGTGCTGGAAAACGCGATGAAGGCGCCCGCGTGGCGCGGCGAGTACGGCGCCAGTCTGGGCCCCGACGCGGCCTGGGACGCGCTCGACTGGATGGACGAACAGGGTGTCCCGATGCGCGGGCACGCCCTCGTCTGGTCGACCTACGACTGGATGGGCGTCGATTCGAACCAGTCCGACGACGCCATCAGCGAGGCCGTCGTCGAGAGCCTCACCGAGCGGGCCGCGGAGTTCGAGGGTCGCCTCCCCGAGTGGGACATGCACAACCACCCGATGTTCTACGACGAAATCTGGCAGGACATCGGGCGGGAGTACGTCCTCGACTGGTGGGACGCGGCCGAGGAGGCCGACTCGGAGGCCGAGATGTACGCCAACGAGATCAACATCCTCGGGAGCGACAGTTTGCTCACCCGCTACGACGACTACGTCTCGTGGCTGTTGGAGAACGACGCGCCGGTCGACGGTGTCGGCTTCCAGGGCCACTTCGGGCTGAGCCAGCTCACGCCCCCCGAAGAGATCTGGTCGCGCTACGACCGCTTCGCCCGCCACGACCTGCCACTCATCGTGACGGAGTTCGACGTGCAGATAAACGACCGCTCGCGGCAGAACGAGGTCGAGGCACAGGCCGACTACGTGCGCGACTTCCTCACCGCGTCGTTCGCCCACGAGGCTGTCGAGGGCGTGATGTCCTGGGGGTTCTGGGCCACCAATCACTGGCGACCCACCGCGGCGTACTACGGCGAGGACTGGAGCCTGCGCGCGCACGGCGAAGCGTATCGGAGCCTCGTGCTCGACGAGTGGCACACCGAGAAGTCCGGGGAAACCGGTTCGGACGGCGCGCTCTCCTTTAACGGGTTCAAGGGCGAGTACGAACTCGCGGTCAGCGCGAACGGAACGGAGACGACGCGGACAGCGACGCTCGGCGACGGCGGGTCAACCCTCGAAATCGACCTGAGCGCGAGCGGCGACGGAAGCGAAGGCGACGGCGAGGACGGCGACGATGAGTCGGCCGGCGGCGACGGCGCGACGACTACCGAGTCGGGCGGCACGCCCGGCTTCGGCGTCGGCGCCGGCGCGGCGGCGCTCGGCGCGGGCGCGCTGGCAAAGCGCCTGAGCGGCGATACGGCGGGCGACGAGACCGACGAGTAGCTCTCCGAACCTTTATTCCCGGGCCGCGAGGAGCGCGCACATGGGATTCATCGACGACGACTATCTGCTGGAGAGCGAGGCGGCCCGCGACCTCTACGGCGCGGTCGAGGACCTCCCCGTGGTGGACCCGCACAACCACATCGACGTGGAGGAAGTGGTCGAGAACGAGCCGTGGAAGGACCTCTGGGAGGTCCAGGGCGCGACCGACCACTACGTCTGGCAGGTGATGCGCAAACGGGGCGTCCCCGAGGAAAAAATCACAGGAGGCGCCGACAACAAGGAGAAGTTCGACGCGCTCGCCGAAATCACGCCCGAACTCGCGGGCAACCCTGTCTACGACTGGCTCCACCTCGATCTGAAGCGCCGCTTCGGCATCGAGAAACCCCTCAACGCGGAGACGGCCGACGACATCTGGGCGGAGACGAAGGAACAACTCGCGGAAGACGGGATGCGTCCCCAGGCCGTCCTGCGCGACATGGACGTCGAGATTCTCTGTTCGAGCGACGACCCGACCTCCGAACTCGAACACCACGAGCGCGCCGCCGAGGAGGTCGAGGGCATCGACATCCGCCCGACGTTCCGCCCGGACCGCGCGATAAAAATCGACACGCCGCGCTTCGAGGCGTTCCGGGCGGATCTGGAACCACTCACCGAGCGTGACCTCTCGACGTTCACGGGGTACCAGGAGGCCCTCGCGGACCGACACGCCTACTTCGTCGAGCACGGCTGTCTCGCCTGCGACATCGGCACCGGCACGGAGCCCGTCTCCAAGCCCGTCAGCGAGGCTCGTGCGGCCGCAGTATACCGAAAAGCCCTGCGCGGCGAGACCCTCGCCCCCGAGGACGTCGAGGCCTTCAAGGCATACATGCTGGAGTTCGTCGGCGCGCTCAACGCCGAGGCGGGCTGGGTCACCCAACTGCACATCGGCGCCGTCCGGGACTACCGCTGGAACCTCTACGACGAGTTGGGGAAGAACGCCGGCGGCGACGTTTCGACGGACGACGTGGAGATCGTCGACAATCTCGATTACTTCCTTGACCGCTTCGACGGGCAGATGGAGGTCGTGGGCTACGTCCTCGACCCCAATCACTACCCGAGTCTCACGACCGTCGCGCGGACGTACCCCAACCTGAGCGTCGGGCCCGCGTGGTGGTTCAACGACAGCCCCCACGGGATGGAGACCCAACTGGAGTACGTCGCGAACACCGACCTCCTCGCCAATTATGCGGGTATGGTCAGCGACTCCCGGAAAGTGATGTCCTACGGCTCGCGCTTCGAGATGTTCCGGCGCACCCTCGCGAACGTGTTGGGCCGGATGGTCGAGCGCGGCCGGATGCCCTCCGAGGTTGCGGAGGAACTGTTAGTCCACGTCTGCTACGACCGGCCCAAGGAACTCTACGGGTTCTGAGCGGGAGAACGCCCGTCGGCGTCGATAGCGGACTCGGCTACCGGCACCGACGGCGAGCGTTCGGGACCACACTGCACACCGACAGAGTGAAGTTTCGTTTGGCGGTGTCAACAACTACTATGTCTGCACTCGACGGCCGGACGGCCGTCATCACCGGTTCGAGCCAGGGTATCGGCAAGGGCATCGCCGAGCACTTCGCCGCGCAGGGCGCCAACGTCGTCATCAACTCCCGGAAGCAGGAGCGCGCCGACGAGGTCGCCGCGGAGATCGAGGCGAACGGCGGTACCGCCATCGGCATCGAGGCCGACGTGACCGACGAGGACGCGATGGCCGCGCTCGTCGACGCCACCGTCGAGGAGTTCGGGTCGCTCGACGTGTTCGTGAACAACGCCGGCATGACCGTCATCGAGCGCGCGGTCGACTTCGACGTCGACGACTGGCGCGACGTGGTCGAGGTCGACCTCATCGGCACCTTCATCGGCTGCCAGGCCGCGGGTCGACAGATGCAAGAACAGGAGGAGGGCGGCGCCATCCTCAACATGTCCTCGGAGTTCGGGGGGCGCGGCTTCCAGATGCGCTCGCCGTACTGCGCCTCGAAGGCGGGCGTCGAGAACCTCACCCAGACGCTCGCCGTCGAGTGGGCCGAGGACGACATCTACGTGAACGCCCTCGCGCCGGGGTTCATCTGGACCGAAATCACCGCCCAGACGCAGGACGCCGCGGGGTACACGGACGACGACATCCGCGACCGAACCCCTCTCGGTCGCTTCGGCTCCGTCGAGGAGATGGCCGAGTGCGCGGAGTTCCTCGTCTCGAAGAACAACTACGTCACCGGCGAGACGCTCTACGCCGACGGCGGCTACCAGGCGTACGGCTGGGGCGCGGGCCAGCAGTAACACTCGAGTAACAGTCGGACCCTCCGACGCCCGTCAGCGGAGCGTGAGGTCGGTGAGCTGTGCGAGACGCTCGGCCGTGGCGTCGTCGAACTCGTTTCTAGTTGCTCGCCAGCGCCAGTTACCCTCGGCCGTGCCGGGCGTGTTGAAACGCGCCTCGCTTCCCAGCCCCTGCAGGTCGGGGACCGTCGTCAGCGCGAGGGCGGCGTTCGAGTTCCAGACCGCGTCGATGAGGTCCCAGTGGATCTCTTCGCCGTCGGTGCCGAGGTTGTACTGGAGACACTCCCGCTGGTCCTCGTCGAGACTGCGGTAATACCCCACGGCCGTGTCCGTGTCGTGGGTGGACGTGTAGGCGATAGCGTTCTCGGGGTAATGCATCGGCTGGTAGGGGTTCCCCGACTCACACCAGTTCGCGTACTGCGGGACGTACATCGCGGGGAAACCGAAGGCCTCCCGGAGCGCGCGCAGGCCGCCGTCCGCGAAGCCCAGATCCTCCACGACGAAGGGGAGTCCCCCGAGGCGCTCTCGCGCTGCCTCGAAGAGGTCGTGGCTCGGGCCCGCGCGCCACTCGCCGTCCGCGGGGTCGTCGCTGTCGGCGGGGATGGCCCAGTACTCGTCGAAGCCCTTGAAGTGGTCGAGGCGGGCGATGTCGGTGAGCGAAAGGACGCGCTCGAACCGGTCGAGCCACCACTCGTATCCCGTCTCCCCGAGCGCGCCCCAGTCGTAGAGCGGGTTCCCCCAGCGCTGGCCGGAGTCGCCCGGGTTCGGGGGAACGCCGGCTACCACGGTCGGGTTCCCCGTGTCGTCCACCTCGAAGACGTCGGGGTTGGCCCACACGTCCGCGGAGTCAAGCGCGACGTAGATGGGCACGTCGCCGACGATGTCGACGCCGCGCTCGGCGGCGCGCTCGCGGAGGGAGTCCCACTGCTCGTCGAAGACCCACTGGACGAAGGCGCGGAAGGCGACCTCGTCGGCGAGGTCCGCGCGGTAGCGCTCGACGGCCGCGGGGTCGCGGGTTTTGATTTCCCGGGGCCACTCAACCCACGCGGCGCCCTCGAACTCGTCTTTGAGCGCGGCGAAGAGGGCGTAGTCCGCGAGCCAGTCGGTTTCCGCTCGATACGCCTCGAAGCGCTCGCGCTCGTCGTCGCTCGCCTTCTCCCGGAAGCCGGCGAACGCGCGGCGGAGATGCTCCTCCTTGTGCGCGCGGACCCGGTCGTAGGCGACTTCCCGCTCCGGGAACCCCGGTTCCCCGACGTCCACGTACCCACGGGCGTCGAGGTCGCGCAGGTCCACGAGGAGGGGGTCGCCCGCGAAGGCCGAGAAGGCCTGATAGGGGGAGTTCCCGTGCGCGCCCGAGGTCGGACCCACGGGGCAGATCGCCCAGAGCGACTGGTCCGCGCGCTCGAGGAAGTCCAGGAACGCGTCCGCGCCGGCCCCCATATCGCCTACGCCGTCGGGACCCGGCAGGGAGGTGAGATGTAAGAACAGCCCGCTCCGTCTCTCGAATCGCATACTCATCCATTCGCCGGCGGGGGTTTCAACGTTCGCCCGTGCCAACCCCTAAATACGCCCCCCGCGAAGGTCCGTGTGATACCGTGTCACCCAAAGTACTGATGTTGGGTTGGGGGTTTCCGCCCAACGTGACGGGGGGGTTGGACACCGCGGTGGGTGAACTCTTCGAGCGGCTCCAGCCCGACGAGCGGGTGGAGCTAGAGCTCGTCCTGCCCGCGGAGTACGCCCCCGACAGGGAGGACATTCACGGCGTTCCCACCGGGGAGGGCGACATCATCACCCGCATCGGTCGCCTCTCGGAGGCGTTCGCCGAGCGCGCCGCGGACGCCGACGTGGTCCACACTCACGACTGGTTCGGCTACAACCCCGGCGCCCGCGCGAAGGCCGCGAGCGACGCCGAGTGGGTCACCACGTTTCACTCCCTCTCCTCCGACCGGAACCTCGACCCGCCCCAGCGGGAGGTCGAGACCGAACGCCGCGTCGTGGACCGTTCCGACCATCTCGTCGCGGTGAGCGAGCTGACCAAGGGGAAGATACAGGAGGAGTACGGCGGCGAGGCCCGGGTAATTTATAACGGCTTTTCGACCGTCGAAACGACGGACCGCGACTTCAAATCCGAGCTCGGCATCGACGGGAAGATGCTCTTCTTCGTCGGCCGACACACCGACCAGAAGGGGATTTCTTACCTGCTCTACGCCCTCTCGAAACTGCGCCGGGACGACGTGACGCTCGTCCTCGGCGGGTCGGGACACCTGACGGACCAGCTCAAGCGACTCGCGACGCTCCTCGACATCGAGGACCAAGTGGAGTGGGTCGGCTACGTCGCTGAGGAGGACCTAGGGGACTACTACGCCAGCGCCGACCTGTTCGTCTCACCCTCGCTCGCGGAGCCCTTCGGAATCACCATCGTCGAGGCCCTCTCGGCCGGGACCCGGGTCGTGGCGGGCGAGAGCGGCGCCGCGGAGCTCCTCCCCGACGACTGTCTCATCACGGTCAACACCGACTCCGACTCCATCGCGGACGGCATCGAGTACGCCCTCTCGCTCGACACGCCCCTCGACTACGAGGTTCGGACGTGGGAGGAGGTCGCGGAGGAACACGTGGCGTTCTACGAGGAAATTACCGGGGAGTGACTTCAGCCGTCCAGCGCGGCCCGCCCGTTCTCGACCCACCAGTCCAGTTCGGTGCGCGCGGACGGCACGCTCGTGAGCAGGCGGTCCTCGGCGGCGGCCAACTCCTCAGGCGTCCAGAAGCGGGCCGCGACGACTTCCTCGGCGGCCGCGGGCGAGCCCTCGACGTCGGCGGCGTCCACGGCGAAGGCGAGGGACGTCTTGTGCGTCGTCCCGAACTTGGCGAACGACCGGGCGTCGAACAGGGCGAGGTCATCGGGGTCGACGGCGAGCGTCGTCTCCTCTCTCAGTTCGCGCGCCCCGGCCTCGTCGGGGTCCTCGCCGGCCTCGACCATCCCACCCGGGGTCCCCCACAGGTCACGCTCCTCCGTATCGGCCTTCACGAGCAACACCGAATCGCCGTCGAGGACGGCGACGCGCACGGCGGGAACCGGGTTGTAGAAGACCTCCCGCTCGCAGGACGCACAGTGGTGGACCGTCGGCGGCGAGACGGCCGAGAGCTCCGTGCCGCAGTACGGGCAGAACTCGGGGGGGCGGTTGACCATGTCCCCGTGTGACACGGGGGTGCAATATCTCTCCCGGTGTCGTCGAAGGTGGGATGAACCGCGCCGAGCGCGCGCCAGCGCTCGCTATCGCAGGACTCGGAAGTCCGTCACTTCCTCCGGGTGGACGATGCGAAAGCCGTCCGCGGTGGCTTCCATGCCCGGCGTCTGTCGCTGACCCGCGCTCTGATAGGGGCTGTCCGAGGCGGACTGGTAAGGACTGTCCGAGGCGGATTGATAGGGGCTATCCGACGCCGTAGCGTCCGCTTCGGCGCCGTCGTAGGCCGTCGCGTAGGAGCCGTCGCGCTCCGCCGCTTGCTCCTCGGGCGGGAGGTAGATGCGCTCGCCCGACGCCGAGCGGACGACCACCGCGGCGTCCGGGTCGCCGCCCACTTCGATGACTGTCCGGCCCTCGGCGATTTCCATCGAGACGGAGACGTCCGTGTCGCTCATACCGACCAATTGCCCCCGGCCGACATAGAACTGCCGCCGAACCGGGGAAAAGCCAAAGGCGGGAGGGCCGAAACCACCCTCTAATGCATCACCCCGGTCCGCCGCGCTTCGCTTCCGTCGGCGACGAACTCGAACTGGCCCCGCGCGACCCCGACCCCGACGCGACGTACGGCTGGCGGGTCGCCGACCGGCCGGCCGAGTCGCTCGCGACGGTCGGCGACGCGCCCGTCGAACACCTCACACCCGACGCACCCGGGCGATACACGGCCGTCCTTGACGCGCCCGACGGCCGCCACGAACTCACGGTTCGCGCGTTCCCGAGCGATTACTCGCCCGACGCCGGGGCCGGCACGTCGGGCGTCTCCGGGACGGTCGGACACCCGACTGGAAACGAGGAAGGCGTGTCGGGCTCCGTCGGGACGGCCCCCAGCGCGCCCGCGGGGCGGCCCCTCCTTCGGTTGGACGCCCGCGTCGAGGGCGACGACGTGATAATCGAGGCGGACGCGCGGCCGAACCCCGAGAGCGGGGAGGCCCCCGAGGAGCTCACCGTCGAGTTCCTCCCCGACGACCGGGACGGCTTCGACCTGCCGGATGCGACCGGGACGACCCTGCGTCTGGACCGCGACTCCCTCCCGGAGCGCGCCCGGGTCCACGCCGTCGCCGTCGGCGCCGACGGGTACAGCGTCCCCGACTGCGTCGAAATCGACTCCGACGGAGTCTCCCGGCCGTACGACCCGCCCGCGTGGGCCGAGGACAGCGTCATCTACGAGATATACGTGCGGACCTTCGGGGGGGACGACGAGCGCCTCCCCTTCGAGGCCATCGAGGACCGCTTGGACTACCTTACAGACTTGGGCGTGGACACCCTCTGGCTCACGCCCGTCCTCCGGAACGACCACGCCGACCACGGCTACAACATCACGGACTTCTTCGACATCGCCCCCGATTTGGGCGGGCGGACGGGCTACGAGGACCTCGTCGAGGCGGCCCACGACCGGGGGATGAAGGTCCTCTTCGACCTCGTGCTCAACCATTCCGCGCGCACCCATCCCTACTTCGAGGCGGCGAGCGCCGACCCGGACAGCGAGTACCGCGAGTGGTACGAGTGGGACGAACACGGCAACCCGGGCACCTACTTCGAGTGGGAGCACATCGCGAACTTCGAGTTCGACCACCTCCCGGTGCGCCGCCACCTGCTGGACGCGGTCGACGAGTGGGCGCCCCTCGTGGACGGCTTCCGGTGTGACATGGCGTGGGCTGTGCCGACGCCGTTCTGGCGCGAACTCCGCGAACGAGTAAAAGAAGAGGACCCCGAGTTCCTCCTGTTGGACGAGACTATCCCCTACATCCCCGATTTCCAGGGTGGGCTCTTCGATATGCACTTCGACTCCACGACCGCCTTCGCCCTCCGGGAGATCGGACGCGGGGACCGGGCGGCCTCCGAACTCCTCACTGCAGTCCAACAGCGGGCGGTGACGGGCTTCCCCGAGCATGCCGCCTTCATGCTGTACGCGGAGAACCACGACGAGACTCGTTACGTCGTCGAGTGTGGCGACGACGCGGCGCTCGCGGCGGCGGGCGCGCTCGCTACCCTCCCCGGGGCGCCGATGGTGTACGCCGGCCAGGAGCTCGGCCAGCGGGGCCGGCGCGACCCTCTGGCGTGGACCGACTCCCGCCCCGAGTTCCGCGAGGCCTACGAGGAACTCCTCGCGGCCAGGTCTGAGCACCCGCCGCTCGCGGCCGAGGCCCCGCTCTCGGAGACCGCGTACGACGTCGTCGCCGGCGACCCCGAGCGCGTCGTCGCCTACGAACGGGACGGCTCGCTGGTCGTCGCCCTCAACTTCGGCGCCGAACCGGCCGTCATCGACCCGGACGGAACCGTCGACGGCACCTGTGTCGTGACGGGCGAGGACCGCCGCGGTGACGGAGGCCTCCGGGTCGCGGACTTCGGCGTCTTCGAACGTATGTAGCAAGGGATGCGCCCACGGGAAGGTCTATATGGGTAGGAGGATTCCAACAACCGATGCGGTTGCGAACGGCACTCAACGATTTCAAGCGGGACCGGGCGGCCCACTACCCCGGCGAGGCGAAAACCGTCACCGGCGCGTTCTCCGGCGACGGGGACCGCTTGGTTCACGTCGACCCCGAGGGGATGCTCCGAGACTACTCCGCCGCGCTCTCGGGGCTCTACGGCCTTGATCGCTCCCGGCTGGGCATCGAGGCCGGCGGGGAGACCTACTGGTTCGACGAGTTGGACACCGTCCGCCAGCACTACTACCGGGAGACCGCGCTCGTCGAGACGGAGTACGACGCGGGGGGGTTCACTATCCACCAGTACGACGCCACGGTCGGGCGCTCCCATCTGACCCATATCGAGTTGCGCGGCGCCGTCCCGGCGGACCCGGGCCTCGTGGCGTTTCTCGCCTTCTCCCCCGAGGGACAGGAGAGCAGGATCGGCCGCCTCATCCACGAGGGGGCCGGCCCCGACGGGTCGAAGACCGTCGAAATATACCACCGGCGCGAGCACGACTACGTGACCGCGTCGACCGGTATCGAGGAGGTCCGGGGGCAGATTCCCGAGCGCTTCGAGGAACTCCTCGACGACGAGGCCACCGAGTTCCCCCGCGACGCCGACCAGCGCCGCTACGAGGACGCCCACCTCAGCGGCGACGTCGTCGTCACGGCGCCCCTCGAAGAGTCGGGACGGGGGTCCCGAACGACGCTCGCCACGCTTCTGGCCGACCACGACGAAGTCGACCGGGGGGACGCGCTGGCGACGGTGCGCGGGAGCGCCGAGCGCCACACGGACCCCGACAGCGTCCGGGAGACGGCCCGCGAGCGGAGCTCCATCTCGCTGCCGGAGACGGCGCCGCGCGAAAACCTCGTGCGCGGCGACCTGCGCGCCCTCGACTTGCTCGATGCGGGGACGGCCTGGATAGCCGGCCCCGAGTTCGACCCCTTCTATCGGAACTCCGGCGGGTACGGCTACGCGTGGTACCGGGACAACGCCCGCATCGCGGGCAACGTCCTCAACGCGAGCGAAACGCTCGGCGTCGACGCGGACGCCGAACTCCTCCGGACCGCCTCCTTCCTCTGTGAGGGCCAACTCGCCGACGGGACGTGGCCCCACCGGGCGTGGGCCAGCGACGGGTCGCTGGCGCCGGGGTGGGCCAACGCCGGCATCGAGAACGCCGCGGCCGGCGACCCCGGGTCCAGAAGCGACTCCTCCTCGCGCCAACTCGACACGACGGCGCACGCGACGACCTTCCTCGCGACGCTGTTGCGGCGCCGCGAGGACAGGATTCCGAGCGAACTGGCCGACGACGTCCGCTCGGCCCTCGTGGACGCGGTCGATGCGATGCTGGATACCGTCGCCACCAACGGCCTTCCCGAGGTCTGCCAGGGCGTCTGGGAGAACACCGAGGGGCAGTTCGCCCACACCGCCGCGGTGTACATCGAGGCGTTCGCCGCCGCGGCGCGCGCGCCGCTCCGGGGCCGCGTGACCGACGCCGCCGAGGCGGGCGCCCAGCGGGTGTTCGAGGGGCTCGGGAAGCTCTGGGACGACGAGTACGGGAGCTACGCGCGTTGCCTGGACCCCGAGGGAAGCGCGGACAGGCGCCTCGACGCTGCCAGCTTCGCGCTCGTCGATGCCTACCAAGGGTACGCCTCCCTCCCCGGCAACCACCTCTCCGAGAGCCAACTGGACAGGATCAGCGAGCACGTCGGCGCGACGCTCAACGGGCTCTTCCGGAACCCCGCGGGCTCGGAGGCCGCTGGCCTCGCCAGATACGAGGACGACCAGTGGCGCCGCGGTGGACAGGACGGCGAGAAGCTCTGGTCGGTCGCCACCGCCCGCGGGGCGGTCGGCGCCGCCAAACTGGGCGCCCTGCTCAACGGCTACGGCCGGAACGGGGACGCCTTCCTCGGCCGGGCGACGAACCTCTACGCCCTACTCGACGCGGACGGGCCGTTCGCGACGGGCGCAGGCTACCTAGCCGAGCAGGTCTTCGACGACGGTACGCCGGACAGCGCGTCCCCCCTCGGGTTCTCGCACGCGCTCCGGATGCGGGTAACCGGCGTGCTGGCCGAGCAGGACGCCCTCCCCTCGGGGGCGTTCACGCCGGAGGGGCCCGGCGAGCGGCCCAACTGGACGACCGGGGAGAAGTACGGCGTCGGAACGGTCGCGGACCACGGGAGCGACGACCCCTCGCGGGTCTGGTTCACGCTCACCGAGGGTTCCCTCACTGAGGTTCGCTTCCCCCGGGTCGACCTGATGAACCTCCGGACGCTCGACTTCCTCGTCGTCGCCCGCGACGGGTCGGAGTACACGGTCAGGACCCACAACGAGAGCCGCCGGGACGACGACGCGGACACCGTGGAGCGACAGGTTGTCCCGAGCGAGGACGACGCGCTCCTCTTCGAGCACGTCATCCGCGAGACGGGCGACCGGGGCCACGAGTGGACGCTCTCCGTCGAGTACGCCGCGGACCCGGACCACGACGCCGTCCTCGCGGACGCCTCCTTCAGCTCCGGGACCGACACCGCCTACGACGTGTACGCGGTCGCGGACGTGGCGCTCTCGAACACCGGCACCCGCGACAGGGGCATGCGCCTCGGCGAGGACGGCCGCCACCACCTCGCCGCCCGCGGGTCGGAAGCCTACACCGGACAGAGCGAGGGGCCCCTTCTCGTCGACGAGGACGACGAGGGCTACTCCGTGGCGATGGCGCTCGCCGCCGCCGGCCACTTCGAGTGGGCGACGGTCGGCGCCGCCGGCGACGAGACGCTCCAGGACTTCTTCACCGCCGGTGAACAGCCGGCGCCCCGCGAGCGCGTGGACAACGGCAACGTCGTCCTCGTCGGAAAGATCGGCTCCGGCCACGACGTCCGCGAGTCGATGGCGATGGGCTTCGCGCGGAACGCCGACACCGCAGCCGCCCTCGGTGAGGCCTCGGGGGCGCTCTCCCGGAGCTACGAGGAGGTCCGCGAGGCATACGCCGAGAGCTGGCGGGCGTTCCTCGCGGACAAACCTCTCCCCGACTCGGTGCGCGGCGACAAGGCGATGGCCAACCAGTACCGGACGGCGCTGATGAGCCTCCTCGCCGTGGAGGACAAGACCTACCTCGGCGCCTCCATCGCCTCGCCCTCCGTCCCGTGGGGGGAGGCCGTCGAGGCCGACGAGCAGAAGGGCTACGGCTACAACTTCGTCTGGTCGCGGGACCTCTATCAGGTGTTCTCGGTCTTCGACCTCGTCGGGGACCTCGAAACCGCGACGAACCAGCTAGCCTATATTTACGAGTTCCAGCAGGACGAGGCGGGCTTCATCCCGCAGAACACGTACGTCAACGGCATCACCCGTTGGGGCGGCGAGCAGATGGACAACATCTCCTTCCCGGGCGTGATGGCCTACCAGCTCTACGAACAGGGCGTCACCTTCGAGGACGCGCCCTACGACTACGAGAACCTCCGCCGGAGCACGGACTACGTGGCCCGGAACGGACCCCAGAGCGCACAGGAGCGCTGGGAGGAGGAGGCTGGGTACTCGCCCTCCTCCATCGCCGCCGAAATCGCGGGACTCGCCTGCGCCGGCAAGGTCGCCATCGAGGAGGACAACCGCGGCGACGCGCTGATCTGGTTGGCGCTCGCCGACTCGTGGACGAACGACGTGGAGGACCTCACCGCCACGGAGACGGGCACCGAGCGCCACGAGCAGACGCCCTACTACGTGCGGGTCACCCGCGACGGCGACCCCGAGGCCGGCCACCTGCGGACGCTGGCGAACGCCGGCCCCACGCTCGACGAGCGGGACATCATCGACGCCGGCTTCCTCGAACTGGTCCGACTGGGCATCAAACCGCCCGATGACGACGTAATCCGGAACAGCGTCCGGGAGGTCGACGACACCATCCGCGTGGACGTGGCCGACGGCGCCGCCTTCTACCGGTACAACGGCGACGGCTACGGGGAGCGCGAGCGCGGCGACAAGGGCGCCCCCTGGTCCGTCGAGGATTACGGGAAAGGGCGGCTGTGGCCGCTTCTCACCGGGGAGCGCGGCGAGTACGAGTTACTCATGCACGACGAAGGCGTGTTGCTCCAGCCCGAGACGCTCCTTCAGACGATGCAGGGCTTCGCCAACTCCGGGCGGATGATCGCCGAGCAGGTCTGGGACCGCGAGTACGGCACCGCCTACAACTGGGCGTTCGCCGAGGGCACCGGCTCCGCGACGCCGCTCGCGTGGTCGATGGCCCAGTACGTGCGGCTGGCACACGGCATCGACGCGGGCGAGCCGGTCGAAACGCCCGAGTTCGTCCGCGAGCGCTACCTCGAACGTGAGGGCCATCGCCAGGACCGGAGTCCTGCCCTGCGCGTCGACGCGCGCTTCGAAGAAGGCGAAATCGTCGTCTCCGGGGAAACAACGGGCGCCGTCGTGGCGGTGAAAACGCCCTCCGGGACGGTCTGTTTCGAACCCGACGACGGGACCTTCGAGCGACGCCTCCCCACCGAATACGGGGAGAACGTCGTCACCGTCGCGGCGGCGAGCGAGGTCGACATCGAGACTGCCGGGACGACGGTGCGCCGCCTGAGCCTCTAACCTCCCGGCTCATCCCGTCGTCCGCCCGACTACCGATTCAGGGACGAGTTCGTACAGGGTGAACGCCACTTCCTCCGTCGCCTCGTCGAAAACCCGAAACGGCGGGAACCAGTCGTTGAGCGTCGCCTCGTCCACCTCGCCGTCCCACGGGCGCATCGGCCCCCGGACGAGGACGCTCCACGAGTCGTCGCCGCTCGCGCCGTAACAGACGAACGTCGCAGTCGCCGTCGAGTCGAGAAAGCCGCGTTTGGTCTCGTCCTCGTCGTGGCCGCTCACGCGGAGCAGGAGTCGCTCCCCGTCGTAGTGGTGGCTCAGGGGGACGGCGTAGGAGTCATCGCCGTCCGCGAGCGCCAACACCCCGTGGTCGGCGGTCGTGAGATTCTCCTCGACCTCCGACTCATCCATTCCTCTCGTGTAAACGTATTCGACGTGGTCCATGGCGGGGCGAGGCGGCGGGGGCGGAAATAGGTGCGCGTCGTTACCGCTCGAGCACCCGCACGGGCGAGTCGCCGTCGACCTTCGTCGTGACTTCCGAGGTGACCGGGACGGGCGTCTCGCCCTCCCATCGGAACTCGTACTCGCGCCCTATCGTCGCTAACACGGCCGTCGCCTCCGCGAGCGCGAACTCGCGACCGATGCAGGTCCGCCGGCCGCCGCCGAAGGGGAAGTACGCGAACTCCGTGTTTTCCCTCTCTCCCTCCCACCGGTCGGGCCGAAACGTTTCGGGGTCCTCCCAGAACCGGCCGTCGCGCTGTATCGTCCGGACGCCGATGTGGACCTCCTTCCCTTCGGGGATGTGATAGCCGCCCATCTCGACGGGCTCGGTCGTCCGCCGCGGGATGGTGTGGACCGGCGCTTGCAGGCGCAGGGTTTCCTTGACGATACGCCGCGTGAGCGGGAGCGCGTCGAGGTCCTCGGGCGGGCCGTCGAACGCGTCGATTTCGTCGTGGAAGCGCGCCCGGACCGAGGGGTTTCGTGTAAGGTAGTACCACGCGAACGTCATCGCCTTCGCCGTCGTCTCGTGGCCCGCGAAGGTGAACGTGACAACCTGGTCCCGCAGTCGTTCGGGCGTGAGGGGCGCGCCCGCCTCCGCCGCGGCGACGAGGTCCGAGAGGAGGCTGTCGCCCCCGGGGTCGGCCTCCCGGACCAGGCGGTCCGCCTCCGTTTCGAGGGTGTCGACCGACCGTCGGAAGCGCCGCCGCGCGGGCGTCGGCATCCACTCGGGGAGCGCCCACGAGGTGGGCTCGAACCAGCCGTTCAGCCCCGCCGCGCTCTCGCGAATCCGGTCGTCGCCGTCAACGTCGAGGTCCCGGCCGAACAGCGACGCGAAGAGGATTTCGAGCGCGAGCCCGGACATCTCCGATTCGAGGTCGATTCGGTCATCCCAGGTCTGGCTCCGGCGGGCCGCGCGCTCGGCCATCGTCGACACGTACTCGTCGATGCGCTCGCGGAAGAAGCGGGGCGCGATGGCCTCGCGCTGACGGCGCCACGCTTCCCCCTCGACGGTGAGGAGTCCCTCGCCGAAAGCCCGCCGGAAGTCCTCGGTCTTGCCGAACGCGTCGACCTCGGAGACGAGCACCTGTCTGGCGTAGTCGGGGTGCGCGAGGATATACACCTCCGAGCCGAGCAGGTCGAGGCGGAAGCAGTCACCGACCTCCCGAACTGCACGGTCGACGAAGCCGAATGGGTCGGCGGCGAACTGGAGCGTGTTCCCCGCGCCGGGATGGCCCTGCGGGGACGGAGGGCTGTCCATACCGGGGGTAGCAGGAGCGGACTCAAAAATCCCACCGCGACGCCGCGCGCACCGTCAGTAGCTTCTTGCCCTCGGCCGACCTATCTCCTCCCGGACGAGAGTCCGTGATACCAATGGGCAAGAAACTCCTGATGGTCGTCGGCGACTTCACCGAGGACTACGAGACGATGGTACCGTTCCAAGCCTTGCAAGCGGTCGGGCACACTGTGGACGCCGTCTGCCCCGAAAAGGAGGAAGGCGAGGTCGTCAAGACCGCCATCCACGACTTCCGGGGCGACCAGACCTACCTCGAAGAGCGCGGGCACGACTTCGCGCTCACGGCGACGCTTGAGGACGTTGACCCCGCGGAGTACGACGGCCTCGTCGTGCCCGGCGGGCGCGCCCCGGAGTACCTGCGGACCTACGAGGAGGTGCTCGACACGGTCCGGCACTTCTTCGAGGAGGACAAACCGGTCGCAACGCTCTGTCATGGGCCCCAGATCCTCGCCGCCGCGGGCGTGCTGGAGGGCCGCGAGATAACCTCGTATCCGGCCGTGCGCGCCGAGGTCGAGGGCGCCGGCTGTGCGTGGGTCGACGAGGTAGTCACTGACGGGAACCTCGTCACCGCACAGGCGTGGCCCGACCACCCCGAGTGGATCTCCCAGTTCCTCGACGTGCTCGGCACGGAGGTCGAGCACGGGGAGCCGGTCACCGCGGACTGAGTAGCGGGACCACCACCAGCCGCGCTACTCCCGCTCGCGGACGACCAACACGGGACCGAACGACTCGGCGGCGACCCGTTCGGCCTCGTCGCCGAACACCCGCGCGAGAAGGGAGGCGCCGCCCTCACCCATCACGACGGCGTCGAAGTCGGCGGCGTGCTCCGCGATGGCGTGGACCGAGTCATCGGCGGCGCTCGCCGTGTCGATTCTGTCGGCGTCGAAGCCCCTGGCTTCGAGCGTTTCGCGGGCGGCGTCCGCGCCGGACTCGTGTCCGGGGAGCGCGAGTATCGTCACGTCGCCCCCGTGCTCGCCGAGGAGCGTCGCCACGAGGTCGGCGACGCGCTCCGTGTCGACGGCGTCGCGTATCGCGACGAGGAGGGAGTCGAGTTCGCCCGTCGGGTTCGGGATGAGCGTCGCCGTCGCGCCCACCTCCTCGGCGACGCGCTCGACCGTCTCGTCGCGGTCGTGGGTAAAGGCCACTCTCGTTTCGGCGGCCCGGCCCTCGCCCTCGAAGGCCGCGGCGATGTCGTCGACCGCCTCGCGGGCCCGCTCGCCGAACTGTTCGTCGGCCTGTTCCGTGGGGGTCTGTTCGGGCAGGACGTGATAGCCCAACACGACGACGTCCGCCGGCGCGAGAAAGCGCACCAGCGCGTCGGGCACCGTGTTCCCCTCGAGCACTTCGATCGGAACGAGTATCTTCGGCGGTTCGCGGATTGAGAGCTCGCTCATAGTTTACCCTTGAGTTGCACGTCGCTCGCGTAGTATTTGTACCACCCGGCGGTCGCTATCATCACGGCGATGCCGATTATCTGGGATCCCCGCTGCATGAAGAAGAGCAGGCCGAAACTCGCTAGCGCGCCCAGCGCCGGAATCAGCGGCGAGAGCGGCACCCGGAAGTCCGGGTCGTACCACTCGGGGTCCTCGCGGCGGAGCTGAATCAGCGAGACGCAGATGAGCCCGTACATAACTAAATGCAGGAAGGAGGCGACCTCCGCGAGCACCTCCGTCTCGCCGAGCGCGACGAGCACCAGCGTGGGGCCGCCGGCCATCGCCAGCGCGACGTGGGGCGTCCCGTACTTCAGGTTCATCCGCCCGGCCCACTTGGGGAGGAGGTCGTCGCGGCTCACCGCGTACACCGCCCTGGACGTCGAGAGGATGGAGGCGTTCGCCGAGGAGACCGTCGCTAGGAGGCCGGCGAGGAGGATGGCGATGACGCCCCCCGTCCCCAGGAACCGGTCGGCGACGTTGACGATGGCCGTCTCGCCCGCCAGCCGCAGGGCCTCGCTACCCATCGCGCTCGTGGCGACGAAGATGGTCGAGACGTAGAGCACGCCGACGATGAGCACGGACCCGACCATCGCGAGCGGGAGGTTCCGTCCCGGGTCCTTGATGTCGCCCGCGACGGTCGCGACCTGTGCGAAGCCCAGATAGGAGGTGAAGACGAGCGCCGCCGTCGTGAACACCGGCACCGGGCCGAAGGGCATGAACGTCTCGGGCGTGCTCGTGGAGCCGAACACTCCCAAGGAGTCCAGCCCGCCGTAGCCCAGGAACAACACGAGAATCGTGAGGAGAAGGCCGACGACGTAGTTCTGGAGCGCCGCGGCGTTCTCGGTGCCGAAGAGGTTCAGCCCGGTGAGGAACACGCCGAAGACGAGCGCCAGCGGCGTGATGACGCCCGCCGACGGGATTCCGAGTTGGGCGAGCATCTCGCCGGCGTAGTTGCCGAAGCCGACCAGGTAGAAGGCGGTAGCGAACACCAGCCCCAACCAGATGCTGATGCCGACGACGGCGCCCGGGAGCGCCCCGAGCGCGCGGGAAATGAAGTAGTAGCCGCCCCCCGATTTGGGCATTGCCGTCGCCAGTTCCGAGGCGGGGAGCGCCACCAACAGCGCGATGACGGCGCCGATAGCGAAGGAGGCCGCCGCCGCGGGGCCCGCGCGTCCCGCGGCCAGCCCCGGGAAGACGAAGATACCGGCGCCGATCATCGTCCCGACCCCGATGGCCAGTCCGCCCAGGAGGCCGATGGAGCGTTCGAGCTCCGTTCCCTCCTCCGTGACCGTCGCCTCGCCGGATTCGACCGTGTCGAGCGGGGCGGGGTCCGGCGGCCCAGCCTCCTCGTCGGTGGTACCCATGGAACGATGTGTCTCGGTTCGCCAAATAAAGGCGACGGCCGCCCCTGTTGTCGCTTTTTTGCCGTTCGCGCCCGGAGGTTAGGTATGGCTGACCTACCGGAGACGATGCGTGCACACGTCGTAGAGGCGTTCGGGGAGCCCGAAGCCTTCGTCGAGCGGGAGATTGAACGCCCCGACCCCGGACCGAACGAGGTTCTGGTAGAGGTTGAGGCGACGAGCGTGAACCCCGTCGATTACAAGCTCCGCGGGGGCGGCGGACCGCTGGCCCCCGAGCCGCCCGCGGTTCTCCACGGCGACCTCGCGGGCACCGTCGCGGCCGTCGGCCCGGGCGTCGACGACTTCGATGTCGGGGACGATGTGTACGGCTGTGTCGGCGGCGTCAGCGGTACCTCAGGGACGCTCGCGGAGTACGCCCTCGCGGACGCCGCCTCGCTCGCCCGGAAACCCGAGTCGCTGTCGATGCGCGAGGCCGCGGCGCTCCCCCTGGTCACGATCACGGCGTGGGAGGGGCTCCACGACCGGGCGGCCGTGGCGTCGGGCGACTCCGTTCTCGTCCACGGCGGCACCGGGGGCGTCGGCCACGTCGCGGTCCAGCTCGCCGACGCCGCCGGTGCGACGGTGACCGCGACGGCCTCGACCGAGGGAAAACGCGAAACAGCGATGGAGTTCGGGGCGAGAAACGTCGTCGACTACGCCGAACCCGTGGAATCGTACGTCTCGGAGTTCGCGCCGGGCGGCTTCGATGTCGTCTTTGACACTATCGGGAGCGAGGCGGACAACCTCGAAACCTCCTTTTCGGCCGCGGCGCCCAACGCCGACGTAGTGACGACGATGTCCCGCGGGGAGCACGAACTGACGGACGTCCACACGAAGGGGCTCTCATTCCACACGGTGTTCATGCTCATCCCGTTGCTCCACGACCGCCACGACGGGAAGCGCCGCCACGGCGAGATTCTCCGCCGCGCGGCCGAACTCGCCGATACGGGCCGACTGGAGCCGCTCCTCGACGAGCGCTTCGCCTTTGACGAACCCGCCGCCGCGCACCGCCGCGCGGAGGAAGGGCCAACGGGGAAGGTGACGCTCGCCCGATAGCGGACCGACCGGCGGGGACACCGAGAGCGAAGCCGGTTTGTCCGTTCGCTCCGTTCCCTTACTGAATGGCGGAAGCCGACCGGGAGCGCATCGCCCTCGCGGCAGTCGTCTTCGCCGTGCTGTTCGCCCAGGTGCTCCTCTACCCGGGGGTGCCGGACCTCGTGGCGGCGCTCGGCGCGACAACGGCGCTCGACGCCTCGACGTACTTCCTCGCCGCGGAGTTCGCGGCGTTCATCGCCTTCGCCGGGCCGTGGGGCGCCGCGAGCGACCGCCTCGGGAAGCGCCGCCCGCTCATCGTCGTGGGCGCTGTCGGGGGCGCCGTGGGCTACGTCGCGCTCGCCGCCGCGCCCGCCGTCCTAGACGTGACGTTCCGGGGCGTGCTCGTCCTCCGCGCGGTGCAGGGCGCGCTCACCATCGGCGCCTTCTCGTTGGGGATGGCCGCGCTCACCGACCTCCCGGGCGGACACGGCCGAAACATGGGCGCCGCGGGCATCGCCATCGGCTCGGGCACGGCGCTCGGGGCGCCGCTCGGCGGACAGCTCACCGAAGTCGACCCGCTCGCGCCGCTGGTCGTCGCCGCGGGCGTCCTGCTCGTCGCGGGCGCGCTGGCGACCCGCGGGCCGGAGCGCGTCGACGTGGGCGGCCGCGAGAGCGTCCGGGAGGCCCTCTCGGAACTCGCGGCGACGCCCTCTCTGTTGGTTCCCTTCACCTTCGGCTTCATCGACCGCCTCTCCGCGGGCTTTTTCGCGCTGGTGGGAACACTGTACTTCCGCACGGCGTTCGGGCTGAGCGCCGGCGAAACCGGGCTCGTTCTCGCGCTCTTCTTCGGCCCCTTCGCCCTGCTCCAGTACCCCTTCGGCGTGCTCTCCGATAAGGTAGGCCGCGTCCTGCCCATCGCGGGGGGCTCGCTGGCCTACGGCCTCGTCGTCGTCGCGGTCGGACAGGTCCCGACCGTCGAACTCGCTGCGGGGCTGATGGTCCTCGTCGGCGTCCTCGGCGCGGCGATGTCGCCCGCGACGATGGCGCTGGTGACGGACTTGGCGCCCACGGAGCGCCGGGGCGCCGCCATCGGCGGGTTCAACGTCGCCGGGAGCGCCGGCTTCCTGGCGGGCGTGGTCGTCGGCGGGTTCGTCGCGGACGCCTACGGCTATCCGGAGGCCTTTCTCACCGTTGGCGGTGCGGAGGCGGCCATCGCCGTCATCGCGTTGCCCGCGCTGCTCGCGCTCCGCTAACTACCCGCCTTCCATGTCGACGGTGTTCTGAAAGACCGAGGGGGGCGGCCGCTCGCCCAACTCGAACTCGATTTCCCCGACCTCGCCGTCCCGGAGGACTTCGAACGTCACCGCGTCGCCGGGCGACGTGTTGAGCGCGAGATAGCTCCGGAAGTCCTCGGGCGTGCGCACCTCGGTACCGTCCACGGAGACGATGACGTCACCGCCCACAGGAACCCGTTGCCCATCGACGGCCGCGAGACGGTTGCAGGGCCGGAGGACGCCTTCCGCGGGGGACTCGGGTCGGTACTGAACGAGAAGGACGCCCCGCGGCGTCTTGATGTCGTTGGCCGCCGCGACGGCGGGCGTGACGTTGGTGAACGTCGCGCCGACGTAGTAATGGCTGTACGCGCCCGTCTCGATGATCGAGGGGACGACCCGGCGGGTGAGCGCCGCGGAGATGCCGAAGGCGATGTTCTCGGCGCCGCCGGAGTTGATGACCGCGGCGACCCGGCCGTCGAGGGTGACCAGCGGGCCGCCCGAGTTACCGGGGTTAACCGCCGCGTCCGTCTGGACCGCGTCGGGGATGCGCAGGCCGCCGGGGCTCGGGATGAGCCGGTTCTTGCCGCTGACGATGCCGGACGTGACCGACCCCTCCAGGCTGAAGGGGTTGCCGATGGCGACGACTTCGGTGCCGATGGCCGCCTCCTCGGGGACGAGCGGGAGGGCCTCCGTCGCGTCGGGCATGCCCTCGACACGGACGACGGCCAGGTCGGCGTACGGGTCGCGCCCGCGGACCGTCCCCCCGCGCCACTGGCCCTCGCGGAAGCGGACGTTCACGGTGTCCGAGTCGCCGACGACGTGGGCGTTCGTCACGATGTGCGAGTCGTTGTAGAGGAAGCCCGTTCCCTGCCCCGAGTCCGCCCGGACGAGAACCACGGAGTCGACGGTCTCCCGGTAGACCTCCGTGTACGGGCTCTCCCCGCTCGCCGTGTTTCCGACCGCGTTCGAACTCTCGCTCTGTGGCGCGCCACAGCCCGCGAGTCCCCCCAACAACGCGGCGCCGCCCGCGAGAACGGCTCGCCTGCTCGGTTCGTGTGCCATACACCCGGTGTCGGACCACCCCGCCATAGACTCTTGGGCCGGGGGTAGATTTTTGCCCCCTCCTGGATGCGTTCCAAACCGGATGACAGCAACTATCCGCGGAACCGTTCGTGGGATGGCCCAGCGCGCGAACCCGGCGTTCGCCGTCGGCATCGTCGTCGTGCCGCTGGCGGCGCTCGCCTACGCCGTCACGCTGGGGGGCTTGCAGGTACACACCTACGTCCACGTGATGGCGGGGGTGCTCTGGACGGGCATCGACCTCTTCATCGGGGCCGTCCTCGGGCCGGTCATCGGCGGTCTCGACGACGAGGAGAGCGCCGCGGTGTTCAGCAGACTCACTCCCAAGACCGCGTTTCTCCTGCCGTCGCTCGCGTTCGTGACCATCGGGGGCGGCATCACGCTCGCCCAGCGCGTCGGCGCGTTCCCCCACGCCGGGCCGTGGCTCGCGCTCTTCACCTTCTTCAACCTCGTGCCCGCGCTCCTGCTCATCGCGCACCGCCTGAACGCGTGGCACGACCGGCGCTGGCAGGCCGCCTTCGCGCTCGCCGTTCTGGGGTCCGGCGCGTGGGTAGCGACGACTATCGGCTCCTTCGCGATGACAACGCCCGTCGTCGCCGTCGCGCTCGTCCTCGTGACGATACTCTCCGTGCAGGGATTCGGCTACCTGATGCCCGGCGAGATACGGATGTACCGGGAGATGACCTCGCCGAACCCCGACTCGTCGGTGATATCGGCCATCGGCCGGAAGAACGCGATGCTCGGGCTCGTGCAGGGCGTGTTCCAACTGCTTCTCATCGCGGACATGGTCTACCTGCGCTACGGCGGATTCCCGTTCTAAGTTCCTCCGGGAGGGACACGCCGTGAACCCCGTCTGGTTCTCGCTTCCTCGGCGCGGTGTTTCGAGTAGTCGATAGTCCTCCGGCCGAGGACGAGCAACGCGACGAACCGCTTCAGGCTCCGAAACGCGTGACCCGCTTCAGTCCGCGGGCGTCGCGTCGCGCACGCCGCCGACCGCCGACTTCCACGTTCCGCGGCGGAACCAGAGGAACGCCAGCACGGCGGTCGCGACGTTCGAGAAGGCGATGGCGTACCAGACGCCCGTCGCGCCGAGCGCCGGCACGGCGAGCGTCAGCCCCCCGAACGTCACCGAGAGCCCGGTCACGAGAATCGCCGCTGGGGGGACGCGGAACACCCACAGCGAGAGAATCGTGAAGACCATGGCCGTCCGCGTGTTGCCGCTCCCTCTGAAGGCGGAGGCGACAATGCGGAACACGCCCAGGAAGAGGAACGTCGGGCCGATGATGTGCAGGTAGGAGACCCCGAGCTCGATGACCTGCGCGCGCTCGGCGCCGGCGCCGACGAAGACGCCGACGATGGGCTCCGCGAACACCCACGCGACGACGCTCAGGCAGGCCAACGCCGCGGTAATCACGCCGGAGGAGTAGTAGACCGCCCGCTCGGAGCGCTCGGCCTGGTCGGCGCCGAGGTTCTGGCCGACGGCGGTCGTCGTCCCCTGCGCGAGGCCGATGCTCGGGAGGAACACCAGCGAGTTCAGGCGGTTGCCGATGCCGAACGCCGCGACGGCCGTGGGCCCGGCGAGCGAGACGATGGCCGTGAGGACCGTCTGGCCGAGCGCCCGGGTGGACTGGTCGATACTCGCGGGACCGCCGATGGCGACGATTTCCTTGACCGTCTCCGCGCGGAGTATCAGGTCGTCAAGGCTGATGTGAATGCCCACGCGACCGGTGAACAGGACGACCATCCCGATGACGGCTCCCAACCCCCGCGCGAGGACGGTCGCGATGGCCGCTCCCTGGACGCCGAAGCCCGAGAAGCCGGTCATCGCGTAGAGGGTGTTCTGGAGGCCCGTGAGGCCCAGCAACTGGAACAGCTGGTTGTTCGTGAAGCCGTAGATGAAGAAGGGGTCGAGGACAATGTTCAGCGCCACCCCGAACGCCATCAGGTACATCGGCGTCCTCGTGTCGCCCCACCCCCGGAGGAGCGCCTGGAACATGAAGAAGCCGAACATGAAGAACACCCCGACGAACATCGTCCGGGTGAACTCCACCGTCCACGTGTAGATGTCGCTGCCGGCGGGGGCGCCGATGAGGCCGGCGAGCGTCGGCGCGAGAACGTAGCCGATGGCCGCGAACGCCACCGACGCGAGCATCGTGAACGCGATGGTCTGGCCGGCGACGTGGTCGACCTGTTCGTGGTTGCCCGCGCCCTTGTGCTGGGAGACCAGCGCGGTGCCCGCGACGGCGAAGCCGCCGCCGAGGCTGATGAGCAAGAAGACGATGGGGAACGCGTAGGAGACAGCGCTCACGGCGTCCGGGCCGATCTGGCCGACCCAGTAGGTGTCCGCGAGGTTGTACACCACCTGCATCAGCTGGGAGGCGACGATGGGCGCGGAGAGCACCATCAGGGGCTTGAACAGCTTTCCATCGACGAGGTTCACGTCGCGGCCGTCCGATTCCGGCTCGGGCGGTCCGCCGTCGGGCGGCCCGGAATCGGGACCGCCGCTCTCTTCTGCCATACTGACTAATCAGTTAGTCAGTCGCAAAAAGGGTTTCGTAGCCGGCGCAACCACAACTGTTTTCGCCCGGTCGCGTGAGGTGTACCCGATGGGGGATTCCGAGCGCTCGGAGCCCGAGGAGGAGATCATGGAGGCCACCTACGAGGCCCTCTGTGAACACGGCTACGCGGACCTGACGGTCCAGCGTATCGCCACGAAGCTCGAGAAGTCCACGGCGGCGATACACTACCACTACGACACGAAAGACGAGTTACTCGTCGCCTTCCTCGAATACTTGCTCGACGGGATGGACGAGTGGCTCAAGGCCGACGACGAGGACGCTCCCCGCGAACGCCTTTCCTCCCTGCTCGACAGTCTTCTCCCGGAGGAGCCCCACGACGAAGGGTTCACCGTCGCGATGACCGATATGCGCGCGCAGGCTCCCCACAACGAGGCGTTCCGCGAGCAGTTCGTCGAGCGCGACGCTTACACTCTCGACCTACTGGCGGCGGCTATAGAGGACGGCATCGAGGAGGGCACCTTTCGTGAGGTCGAGCCGCGGGGGGCGGCGCGCTCCCTCCTGACCATCGCCGACGGCGGCTGGTCCCGGTACGTCGTACTCGACGACGACGACGCGCTGGTGCGGGCCCGCGGGACCGCCCGGGAGTACGTCGAGGGGTCCCTCGAAGCCACGACGGAAGGGTAAAGTTCCCGTCGGCGGTGTTTCAGGTATGGCGGTTTCTGTCGCGAGTCTCACCCCCGACATGTTGGTCGTGTTCGGAGTCGTTCTGCTCGCGCTCTTCCTGTTCATCACCGAGTATTTCCCCATCGACGTGACGGCCATCCTCGTGATGGTCCTGTTGATGGTTCTGGAGCCCTTCACGCGTATCTCCGTCGCGGAGGGCATCTCCGGCTTCTCGAACAACGCGACAATCACCGTGCTGGCGATGCTCATCCTCTCCGCAGGCATCACGCGGACCGGGGCGGTGCAGGCCCTCGGGAAGCGCCTCTCCGCCTTCGCCGGCGACGACCCGTTCCGACAGTTGCTTGCGACGGTGGGCGTGGCGGGCGCGCCCTCCGGGTTCATCAACAACACGCCGGTCGTGGCGATGCTGGTGCCCATCATATCGGACGTGGCGCACAAGGGCAACACCTCGCCGTCGAAACTGTTGCTTCCGCTCTCCTACGCCTCGATGCTCGGCGGGATGCTCACCCTCATCGGCACTTCCACGAACATTCTAGCGAGCGACGTCGCCGGGCGCCTCTCCGCGGAGTACCCCTCCCTCCACGAGTTCTCGATGTTCGAGTTCACCGGGCTGGGCGTCGTCGTGCTCATCGTGGGGTCGGTGTACCTACTCACCATCGGCCACCGTCTCATCCCGGAGCGGGTCCCCGCACAGGAGGACTACATCGAGGAGTACGAGATCGAGGACTACCTCTCCGCCGTGGAAGTGCCCGAGGACTCGCCGGTCGTCGGGCGGACCATCGCGGAGGTGCTCAAATCGGAACTCTACGACGCCGACGTGCTCCAACTCACCCGGGACGGCGAACAGTACAACGAGCCGCTGGCGCGCAAGACCCTCCGCGTCGGCGACCGGCTCCAGATTCGGACGGGCCGGGCGAGCCTGGAGCGGCTGATGAGCGACGAGGGGTTCAACCTCGTCGGGGGGCCCCGAACGGAGGACGACCTCCACGCCGCGGAGGACGACCCCTCCCTGTTGGAACTGGTCGTGCCCGCGCGCTCGGCGCTCGTCGGGGAGACGCTGCGGACCTCCTCCTTTCGCCAGCGCTACGACGCGAACGTCCTCGCCTTCCGTTCGCGGGGCGAGGTCGTCCGTGAGCAGCTGGAGAACATCCGCATCCGTGCGGGCGACACGCTGTTGATTCAGGCGCTCCCCGACAGCGTCGAGCGGCTCTCGGACAATCCCGATTTCATCCTCGCCCACGAGCCCGACGAGCCGAACTACCGGACCGGGAAGATACCCCACGCCATCGCCATCATCATCGGCGTCATCGGATTCGTCGCGGTGCCGTGGGACGCCGTCGCGTCGATAACCGGCGTCGCGACGCTCGCGGCACTCGATTTCAACATCGTCGTCACCGCGCTTGCGGGCGTCGTAGCGATGGTCGTCGCGGGGGTCCTCCAGCCCAACGAGCTGTACGACTCCGTGGACTGGGACGTGATATTCCTGCTGGCGGGGGTCATCCCGCTGGGCGTCGCCCTAGAGAAGACGGGCGGCGCGGCCTTCCTCGGGGATTTGGTGGCCGCGAGTTCGAACGTCCTGCCCGCCATCGCCGTGCTGTGGGTGTTCTACATCGCAACCGGCGTCATCACGAGCATCATCTCGAACAACGCGAGCGTCGTGTTGATGATTCCCGTCGCCGTCGAAGCCGCGGCGGCGATTCAGGCCAACGCCTTCGCCTTCGTGATGGCCGTGACGTTCGCGGCGTCGACTGCCTTCGCGACGCCGGTCGGCTACCAGACGAACCTCTTCGTCTACGGTCCCGGTGGGTACAAGTTCAGCGACTACATCCGGGTTGGGGCGCCCCTCCAACTCCTGCTCTCGGTGGTGACGACGCTGGGGATCGTCTTCTTCTGGGGGTTGGCACCCTGAGACGACGGCCGCGACGCCCCGAAAGCCACCAGCGTTAGAAAGGTCCCGAGATATCCCTCGAACGTGTACCGCAAGCTCGAACGCAGCGAAGGACCGGTGTACGGCATGGAACTGGAGGAGACGTTCACCGAGGAGGATATGGAGGCCATCGAGTCCGACCTCGACGAAATCATCGCCGAGCACGGCGAGGTCCGCCTGCTAGCGCGCTTCGACGAGGGCGTCCCCCGACCGGAGTTGGAGGCCATCGTCGAGGACCTCGCCTACGGCTTCGACCACATCGACGACGTGGAACGCTACGCCGTCGTCTCGGAGGGGACGCTCACGGAGTGGGTCGCCAAGGCGGAGGACGCCGTCTTTGACGCCGACATCCGCCAGTTCGACCCCGACGAAGAAGAGCGCGCGTGGGAGTGGGTTGAGGAGTAGATTTAACCCGACACGCCCGGCCGGTTGCAGTATGACCGGCCAGCTATCGCTCGTCTTTGACGACGGCTACGCCGCGGACTACGACCTCGTGAAGCCCGTCCTCGACCGCTACGACGCCCCAGCGACGCTCGCCATCGTGCCCGACTGGCTCGGCGGCGACGGCAATCTCAGCGCGGACCAACTCGACGAACTCGTCGGCGCCGGCTGGGAGGTCGCCGCCCACGGCGTCGGCCATCGCTACCTCCAGGCCCGCCGCCTGACCGTCGATGCGGCCGTGGGTGACACCGCTGTCACCGTCTCGGGACACGTCTCCCCGGGCGAGGGCCACGCCGTCCTCGACGGGGATGGCTTCGTGCTCACCGACGGGAATCGAGCCGAGGAGCACGTCGTCGCGGAGACCGTCGAGGGCGAGGAGGGCCCACAGCTCGTCTTCGAGGACGAAATCCGCGGTGAGTTCGTTGCCGACGAGGCTATCGTCCGCCCCGACGAACTCACGCTCGGCGAGGAGATCATCGACTCGAAGGACGAGCTCGAAGGGATGGGATACGCCGTCGAGTCGTTCGTCTTCCCCTACGACGCCGCGAGCCCGCGGGCGTGGGAGCTGGCGAGCGAGACGTACGACGCCATCCCGAACGCCGGCGTGCGCTCGCTGCCGAGCCCGAAGGGAACGGAGAAGACGAACCTCCGGCGCTACTACCTCCAGACCTCCCATCTGACGGACCCCGAAATCGACGACTACCTCGACAGCGTCGCCGACGGGCGGACGGGCATCCTCGCAGGGCACAGTTCGTGGGACTCCGTGACCGAGGAGCGACTCGAATACGTGCTGGAGGGCGCCGAGGAACGCGACATCGACGTGAGAACGGTCGCGGAGCTCTAGAGAACCGAATCGAGTATCCGACCCACAGCGTTCACTTCCGCGTCGTTGACGGCGTGTCCCAACTCGGGGTGCGCCTCGGCCGTCACGCCGGCACCGAGCCGGCGGAACGTCTCGGCCGATTTCCCGACTCGTTCAGCGTCGAAGCGGTCGTCGTCCTCGCCGGCGCCGAGGTAGACGGGAGTGCCCCTCAGGTCGCCGTCGTGCTCCATCTCGGCGGGGTCCGGGCCCAGGAGGCCCCCGGCGAGGGCCGCGAGGCCGCCGTACCGTCGGGGGTTGGTCGCGACGTACTCCGCGGCGACCGTCGCCCCCTGCGAAAACCCCATGAACGCAACCTTTTCCGGGGGAACGCCCGCGTCCTCTGCCATTCTAACGGCCCGCTCGACGAGCGAGAACGCCGATTCGAGATACGGCGCCTTCGCTTCGGGGGGTTCGGAAGCGGGGCCAGCGTACCACGCTTTTCCTGACGCTTCGGGCGCGAGGTAGAGGACGCCTCGGCGGTGGAAGTCGTCGGCGAGCCGGAGGAACCGCGTCGCCGAGTCTCCACGGCCGTGACATAGAACCAGGGCGGCCTCGGCCGCTTCCGGGGGTGCGCCCGCCACCCTGATTGGCCCGTTCGCGTGCGGGTCGCTCACGGCGCCTCCAACGGCGGCAGTTGCGGTTCGATCATTTCGCGGTCCTCCTCGAACCACGGCGGCAAGAACAGTTCGTCGCCGGGCCGGCCCTTAGGGTCGATTTCCAACCCGGGCTTCTCGGTGGCCAACTCGAAGAGAACCCCGCCCGCGTCGCGGACGTACAGCGAGTGGAAGAAGTGACGGTCCTTCACCCGCGAGACGTCGAACCCCCGTTCGTCGAGTAAGTCGCGCCACTCCTCCAGTTCGTCGAGTGACCCGACGCTCAGCGCGAGGTGGTGTATCGACCCCGTTCCCTCGCGGCCGTAGTCGGCCTCCCCAGTAAGTAAATCGACCGCTGTGTCCCGTTCGTCGGCGCGGTAGCGTACGCGTTCGTCCTCTTCGCCGGCGTGCTCGAACCCGAGCGTTTCGAGCAGGCTCGCGGTCACATAGGGGCTCGCGGAGCGGACCGAGACGCCCGAAACCCCGCGAACCGCGCGCTCCTCGGGGACGCGCTCGGTGAAGGGCTCGGCGTCGATGCCCACCTCCCGTTCGACCAGTTCGAGGCGGGTGCCCGCGGGGTCGAAGACGGTGAGGGCGTCCTCCCCGAGGCGGGTTTCCAGAGAACCGGTTTCGACGTCCCGGGCGTCGAGACGCGTGGCCCACCAGTCCAGGCTTCCCGTTGGAACGGCGAGGTGCGCGGCGCTGATGGTGGGTTTCCCGTCGCGGCCCGGCACCTGACCGGGGTAGACGAAGGACGTGAGGACCGTGCCCGGCGTGCCGGCCCGGTCCCCGTAGTAGAGGTGGTAGCTGAACTTGTCCTGGAAGTTCACCGTCCGGACCAGAAACCGGAGGCCGAGCGCACCGGCGTAGAAGTCGACGTTCCGCTGGGCGTCGCCGACCATCCCCGAGACGTGGTGAACGCCGGGCGTATCCGAGAGCATGGTTCGGGAAGGCGGCGTGGGGGTTTAAATCGACCTACAGCGGCGCTACTGGCTGATGCCGTACACGTCGCTCGACCAGTCCCGCGCGGGGTGGTCGTAGACAGGGTGGTCCCGGTCGAGGCCGTCGATGCGCGCCAGTTCCTCCTCGGTGAGGTCGAACCCGAAGAGGCCGAGGTTCGCGCGGACGTGCTCGGGCGACGTCGACTTGGGGAGCACTACGACATCGCGCTCGACGGCCCAGCGGAGGACGACCTGGGCGGGGTGGACGCCCTTCGCGTCGGCGATTTTCCGGAGGGTGTCGTCCTCGAAAACCTCCGTCCGGGCGAGCGGCGCGGCGGCCTCGATTACGGTGTCGGACTCGCGGCAGTACTCGGTGAGGTCGGGGCGCTGGAACCACGGGTGGAACTCGATCTGGTTGACGGCGATGGGCTCCTCGCTGACGTGGTGGGCCGCGCTCAGCTGGTAGGCCGAGAAGTTCGAGACGCCGATGTTTCGCACTTTGCCCTCGCGTTTGAGTTTCGCCATCGCGTCCAGGGTCTCCCGGAGCGAAATCGCGGGGTTCGGCCAGTGGATGAGATAGAGGTCCAGATAGTCCGTGCCCAACTTCTCCAGGGACTCCTCACAGCTCTCCAGCACGGACTCGTAGTTCAGGTTCTTCGGGAGTACCTTCGAGGTGAGGAAGAACTCCTCGCGGTCGTAGTCGGCGATGACCTCGCCGATTTCCGCCTCGTTCATGTACCCCTCGGCGGTGTCGATGTGCGTGTAGCCCGCCTCCAGGGCCGCGCGCACGGAGTTCTGGACCGTCTCGCCGCCGATGTTCCACGTGCCGACGCCGACCGCCGGCAGTTCGTCGCCGCTGGGAAGTTCCTGCGTTGGAACGGACATACACGGACAAACCGGGGCGCCGGCTTAAGCTTTCGACGAGTGGGGCGGTTTTGCCGGGTTCTGGTGAACTTATCGCCCGCCCGGACGTGTCGACGGTATGGCAAACGACCTGCGCGAAACCCTCGAATCTGGCGGCGTCGCCCTGGGCGTCCTCGACAGCGCGTACAGCCCGACGCTCGTCGAGTTCTACGGCGAGTTGGGGATGGACTTCGTCTGGCTCGACCTCGAACACGGCGGCCCGAGCCCGTGGGACGGCGAGACGATGAGCGACCTCCTGCGCGCCGCCGAGCGCTCGGGGACCGAGGCGCTCCTCCGGTTGCCCACGACGGAGCCCGGCTTGATTCGGAAGGCCCTCGACACCGGCGCGCGCAACGTCTTCCTCTCGCGGGTCCACACCGCCGAGGAGGTGGCGACGGCCGTCGAGGCGGCGCGCTTCGAACACGACGGCGAGCCCGGCGCGCGCGGCCTCGCCTCGCCCCGGGCGCGCCGGTGGGGCACGAAGGAGAACTACGTCGAACGGGAGGACGAGGAGACGATGGTCGGCGTCACCATCGAGACCGCCGAGGCCGTCGAGAACATCGAGGACATCCTGGCCGTGCCCGAACTCGGCTTCGTCTTCATCGGCCCGCTCGACCTCTCAGTGGCGCTCGGCCACCCGGGCGAGGTGAACCACGAGGACGTGCAGGAAGCCGTCGAAACCGTCCGCGCGGCCGCCGTGGAAGCCGACGTGCCCGTCGGCGGACTGGGCTTCGGCATGGACGACGTGAACGGGAAGGTCGAGAACGGCTATCAGATGCTGAACCTCGGGAGTACGACCGGCGCGCTGAAGGGCGTCGTCGAGGGATGGCTCGACGGCTACGAAGGGGAGCGCTAAGGGCCGATACGGAATTTCAGCGGAGACGTTCCAGCACCGGTATCTCCGATACCTTCTCCTCGCTCAACTCGTCCCACCGAATCCCCTCGGGGCGCTCGCCGCCGCCCGTCTCGACCGTCCGTTCGGGCGTCACGACGAGGTCGAGGGGCACGTCGTGGGCGTCCGTCGGGAGGCCCTCTTTCCGTTGGATTTCGTGAACGGTCGTCGCGACCGTCACGTCGTCGACGAGACCGAACGCGGAGAGGACAGCGAACTCCAAGTCGCTGTACCCTTCGCCCTTCCCGATTCGGTGGCCAGCGTCGTCGGCGGCGACGCTCCCCGAGACGATGAGGTCGACGGCCGGCATTTCCTCGGGGTCGACGGGCACGCCGTGCTCCGCGGAACCGCTCACGGTGGTAGCGGCGTCGATATCCTCGATTTCCGCGGGGTCGAGTTCGAGAAACGGCTTCTCCTCGCGGAGGCGCGGGACCGCCATGTAGACGGTTTTTCCGGCACGGAGCGCCGCGCGCCGGACGGGAAGTTGGGGCGCGTCCGGGTTCGCTTTTAGCGTGTCCGCCTCCCGCCACGCGTCGGTCTCCGCGAGTCGCTTTGCGGCCTCGTCCGCGCCGTTGAAGTTCGGAATCCGGTTGTGAGGCGGGAAGGGGAATCTGGCCTCTCCCGATTCTTCGAGCGCGTCCCAGACGGCCTCCCGAATCGTCTGCTTGTCCATACCCCCGCTCCGAGCGCCGCGAGCAAACCCCTGGCGACCCGGCCCGGCGACCCAGGCTTATGCCGCCGCCGCCCCATCGGGCCGTATGAGCGACTTCGAGTTCGACTACCGACCCGGGAAAATCGTCGGGGGCGCGGGCTGTGTCGACCGAATCGGCACGGAACTGGAGGCGAAGGGCCTGGAACGGGCGCTCGTGCTGTGCGGGTCGACGGTCGGCGCCACGCCGGAGGTGATGGACCCGCTTCGGGAGGGGTTGGGCGACAGCCTCGTCGGGGTCTTCGACGAGACGAGCGCGGCGAAGCGACTGGGCACGGCGCTCGCCGCGGCCGAGCGCGCCCGGGAGCTGAACGCCGACGCCCTCGTCGCCGCCGGCGGCGGGAGCGCCCTCGACACGGCGAAGACGGCCGCCGTGCTCACTTCCTACGATTCCCCGCGGGACGCCGCGGAGGGGATGGTCGAGTCCGGCGACGTGAGCGCCGGGTCGGGCGACCCTCTCCCGACTGTCGCCGTGCCGACGACGCTTGCCGGGGCCGACCTCTCTGTCATCGCCGGGACGAAACTCACGCTCGACCCCGACGACCCGCGCCCCGGGAGCGAGATACCCGACGGCTCCGTCTCCGATTCGCGGCTGATGCCGACGCTCCTGTGTTACGACGCCGCGCTGTTCGCCGCGACGCCGACGGACCTGCTCACGGCGTCCGCGATGAACGGCTTCGACAAGGCGGTGGAGGCGCTCTACTCGCCCTACGCCACCCCGGTCACCGACGGCACGGCTACGGAGGGCGTCCGGCTGTTCGCGGAGAACGCCGCGGCGCTCGCGGCCGACGACCCGGACCTCGGGAGCCTGAGCGACGCCGTCGACGGCATCGTTCTCGCGCAGTACGGCGTCTCCACGCCGGGGCGGTACAAGCTCTCGGTCATCCACGCCTTCGGGCACGGCTTCTCCCGCGACTACGACGTCCACCAGGGCACGGTTCACGGGGTTCTCGCGCCCCACGTCCTGCGGTTCGTCTTCGGGCAGGTAGACGGGAGCAGAGCGGCGCTGGCGCGGGCCCTCGGCGCGCCGGTCGGGGAACTCGATGACGAGGGCCTCGCCGCGGCCGCCGTCGAGGGCGTCGAGGCCGTGCGCGACGACCTCGGGTTGCCGTCCCGCCTGCGGGACATCGACGGGGTGGACAAGTCGGACCTGCCGGGCATCGCCGCGGACATCGTCGCTGACAGTCTGATGGACGCCCGTCCCGAAGGGGTGGACGTGAGCCCCGAGGCAGTTGAGGACGTGTTGCGCGCGGCGTGGTAGCGTTCTCTCCCTTTTCGGAAACGCCGATGCCGTCGGAACCACTACCGATTTCCCGGCGCCCCACGAACCCTCGGCAATGAGCGAGACGGACATCTCGAAGCGCCGCGCGTGGGTGATGGCCGCGCGGCCCCAGACGCTCCCCGCGGCGGCGGCGCCGGTCGTCGTCGGCGTCGGCCTCGCGCTCGCGGAGGGCGTGTTCTCCCCCCTGCCCGCGCTGGCGGCGCTCGTCGGCGCGGCGCTCATCCAGGTGGGGACGAACTTCGCGAACGACTACTACGACGCCGTGCAGGGCGCCGACACCGAGGAGCGAGAGGGATTCACCCGCGTCACGGCGGGCGGGCTCATCGAACCCGAATCGGTGAAGCGCGCGATGTGGCTCACCTTCGCGCTCGCCATCGTTGTCGGCGTCTATCTGGTGGCCGTCGGCGGCGTGCCCATCCTCGTCATCGGCCTCGCGAGCGTCGCCGCGGGCATCGCCTATACGGGGGGACCGTACCCGCTGGGCTATCACGGCTTGGGCGACCTCTTCGTCTTCGTCTTCTTCGGTCTCGTCGCCGTTTCGGGAACCTACTACGTGCAGGCGGCCGCCGCGGCGCCCGGGCTCTTCCCGCTCTGGTTGCCCCCGGACTCTCTCCCCTGGAACGCCGTCCTCGCGGGCGTTCCCGTCGGTGCCCTCTCGACGAACATTCTGGTCGTGAACAACGTCCGGGACGTCGAGGAGGACCGCGAGACGGGCAAGCGGACCCTGGCCGTGCGCTTGGGCTACGGCTTCTCCCGCGGACAGTTCCTCGCGCTGATTGGAGTTGCCTATCTCGCCCCTCTCTACTTCGCCTTCCCGGGGGGATACGGCCTCGCGGCGCTGCTCCCCCTTCTCACCCTCCCGCTCGCGGGCCTCGTGACGCGCACCGTCCTGACCGAAACGTCGGGTGCGGCGCTCAACCCGGCGCTCGAACGGGTCGGGCAGTTGCTCGCGCTCTACAGCCTGCTGTTCGCCGTCGGGGTGGCCATATGAGAACCGAACCGTTCGCTCTGCCCCTGAAACGCCCGCTCTCGACCGCGCATGGGGAGATCGAGCGCCGCGAGGGGTTTCTGCTCCGCGAGCGCGGCGGCCTCGGGGAGGCGACCCCGCTCCCCGGGTGGACCGAATCGCTCGAAGCCTGCAGCGAGGCGCTCGCGGGCGGGAACCCCTCCGAGGACACGCCCGCCGCGCGCCACGCCGTCTCCCTCGTGGAGGCCGACGCTGACGCCCGGAACGCGGGGGACTCGCTCGCCGCGGAACTGGGAAGCGTCGAACGTCGCCGTGTGCCGGTGAACGCGACTATCGGAGACGGAACCACCGAAGAAACGGCCGCCGCGGCCCGCGAGGCCATCGGCTCGGGGTACGGCTGTCTGAAAGTAAAAGTCGGTGCCCGCTCCCTCGAATCGGACTGCCGGCGTCTCGGGGCGGTCCGCGACGCGGCACCCGACGCCGCCCTCCGGCTCGACGCGAACGCCGCGTACGACACCGCCGAGGCCGCCGAAGCCCTAGAACGCTTCGCCGCCTTCGACCCGGAGTACGTCGAACAGCCCGTTCCCCCCGGGGACCTCGGCGCGGTCCGGGGCGCTCCGGTCCGGCTCGCGGCCGACGAGTCCCTCTCGGAGCGTGCCCCCGACGCGGTTCTCGCGGACGGCGCCGACGTGTTGGTGCTCAAACCGATGGCGCTCGGCGGGCTCGACCGCACCGTCGAGGCCGCCGCCGTCGCCGCCGAACACGGTGCCGAGGCTGTCGTGACGACGACGGTCGACGGCGTGGTCGCCCGCCTCGGCGCGCTCCACGCGGCCGCGACATTCGAGGGGCCGGCCTGCGGGCTGGCGACCGCCGACCTCCTCCAGCGCGATTTGGGGCCGGACCCCGCACCGGTCCGGGACGGCGCGATGGAAATCCCCGACCGGGAGGGGTTGGGGGTCAACCCCGCGGAGGTGAGCACGGATGCGTGACCCCCTCTCGATGCGGGTCGGCGCGACCCCTGACCGGGAGGTTCTCATCGACGTCCACACCGACGAACGCTGGACGGCGGCCGAGTTGGACGGGGAGGTCGAACGCCTCGCCGCCCGCCTCGCGGGCGACGGCGTCGGCCCGGGCGACCGGGTGGCGCTGTTGGCGGAGACCTCCCCTGATTTCGTGCGGGCCGTCTTCGCCGTGTTTCGCCTTGGCGCTACGCTGGTCCCGCTGAACGCCCGCCTCGAAGCGCCGGAACTGCGGGCCCAACTCGACACCGTCGACCCGGCGCGTCTGCTCTGTGTCGGGGAAACGGCGGCTGACGCGCGTTCCGTGGCGGAGTCGGTGCCGGTGCGCTCGCTCGACGACGCGGCGACGCCCCTGGGGAGCGTCGCGCCGACGGCCTTCGACGCCCACGAGTGGGGGAGCGGGAAGACCTGTGCGCTCCTCTTCACCTCGGGGACGACGGGCGACCCGAAGGCCGTGCGTCTCACCGTGGGAAACTTCCTCGCGAGCGCCGCTGCGAGCGCCGCCCGCCTGGGCGTGCTCCCCGACGACCGCTGGCTCTGCCCGCTCTCGATGTACCACACTGGCGGGCTCTCCATCGCCCTGCGTTCGATGTACTACGGGACGTGCGCGGTCATCGAGCGCACGCCCGGATTCGACCCCGGGCGGAGTTTGGACCTCCTCGCCCGGTACGACTGCACCGGCGTCTCCGTCGTCCCGACGATGCTTTCGAGGCTTCTGGACGCCGGCGAGTTCCCCGAATCTGTGCGATTTGTTCTCACGGGAGGTGCGCCCGCCGACGACGCCCTCGTGGCGCGCTGTGAGGAGCGCGGCGTGCCGGTCTGTCCGACCTACGGGATGACCGAGGCGGCCTCCCAGATCGCGACCGCGCGCCCGGAGACGGCGTTCGCTCACGAGGGGACGGTCGGCCAGCCATTGATAGGAACCGAACTTACCGTCGTCGGGGAGGACGGCGACCCCCTCCCCCCCGGTGAACCGGGGGAACTCGTCGTACGCGGGCCGACCGTGACGCCTGGCTATCTGGACGCCGACGCGACCGCCGACGCGTTCGGCCCCCACGGGTTACACACCGGCGACGCGGGCTACCGGGACGCCGATGGTCGGGTATGGGTGCTCAACCGGCGCTCCGACCGCATCGTCACCGGCGGGGAGAACGTCCACCCCGGGGAAGTGCGGGACGTGCTCAGAGCGCATCCGAACGTCGCGGACGCCGCAGTACTTGGAATACCCGACGAGGAGTGGGGCGAGCGGGTGGCGGCGCTCGTCGTGCCCGACGGGGACCTCGCGCCCGAGTCGGTGCGCGCCGCCTGCGAGGGGACGCTCGCGGGGTTCAAACACCCCCGCACTGTGGCACTCGTCGACGCGCTTCCGCGAACCGCCTCAGGGACGGTCGACCGCGAGGCGGCCCGCGACCTGCTTCTGCGGGAGGGAACCGAGCCCTGATTTCCCCGGGCGCCCTGTGCCCGGGTATGTGTACCCTCGCGTTCGCGTGGGGCGTCTTCGACTCGCTCGCGGTTGCGGCGACCCGCGAGGAGGCGTACGGACGCCCCTCGGAGGCGCCCGCCTACCGGGACTGGGAACGCCGGACCGTCGCGCCGCGAGATGTGGAGGCCGGCGGGACCTGGCTCGGCATCAACGAGGACGGGCTGTTCGTTGCGCTCACGAACCGACCCGCCGAGACCGAAGGCGAACGCTCCCGCGGGCTGTTGGTCAGGGACGCGCTCGTGGAACCGACGGCCGCGGACGCTCTCGAAACCGTCCGGGAGGCGCTCGCGCGGCCCTACTCGGGGTTCAACCTCGTGCTCGCGGACGCCGACGGGGGAGCGGACGAACCCGAGTGCGTTCTGATAACCTACGACGGGGAGGCGACAGTTCGCCGCTTGGAGCCGGGCGTGCACGTCGTCGTCAACGAGGGGTACGACGGGGAAACGGCGAAATCTCGGCGGATTCGCGGCGCGCTCGAATCACTCGACGCCCGGGACGCATCGGAGTGGCGGCGGCTCGCCGGCGAGCGCCTCGCGGACCACGCGCTGGGCGCCTGTGTCCACGGCGAACGAGGCGGGACGGTCTCAGCGTCGCTGCTGACGGTCTCCCCCGAGGGCGATGTCGTCTACGAGTTCGCCCCCGGCCCGCCCTGCGAGACGGCCTTCGAACGCGTGGAGGGTCATTTTTAAACGGCTCCCACCCAGAACAATGGGTATGAGCGCCGACGAAGCCGACCTCTCCGAGGACCAGCGCCGCGGACTCGACCTCGTCCGGGAGACGGGCGGCATCTACCAATCCGAGTTCTGGAAGGAGCTCGACATCGACTCCCGGAAGGGGTCGCGCATCGCCGCGCGACTGGAGGAACTGGGCCTCGTGGAGCGCGAGGAAGCGGTCCACAACGGCAACACCACCTATCATATCACGCCCGTCATCGACGAGACGGAGTTGGAGTTCTCCCTGCTGATGGCCGGCGACATGCTCTCGCCGTTCGTCGGCGAGGAGGAACTCGACCCGCAGAGCGACGCCTTTTCCCAGTGGATTATGACGTTGGCCTTCGAGGACTAGGCGGTTAGGCCAGCGCGCTGCCGGCCCGAATAATCGTTTCCTCGCCGAACGCCGGCCCGACCAGCTGTAACCCCACGGGAAGCCCGTCGGCCTCGCCCGCGGGCACCGAAATCGCGGGCAGGTTGGCGAGGTTCACGGGCGTGGTGTTCGCGTCCGCGAGATACATCTGGAGGGGGTCCTCCAGCCCTTCGCCCATCTCGAAGGGGAGGACGGGCATCGTCGGGGAGGCCAGCACGTCCGCTTTTTCCAGGGCCTCCTCGAAGTCCTGTTTCACCCACGCGCGGGCCTCCTGGGCCTGCTTGTAGTACTTGTCCTGGTAACCCGCGGAGAGCGCGTACGTCCCCAAGAGAACTCGGCGTTTTACCTCGTCGCCGAAGCCCTGCTCCCGGACGTCGGCGAACGCCTCGTTCCAGTCGCCCTCGCTCTCGGTGGCGGGGCCGTAGCGGACGCCGTCGAAGCGCGCCAGGTTCGAGGACGCCTCGGACATCGCGATGACGTAGTAGGCCGCGACGGCGTACTCGACGGACGGAAGGGACACGTCGACCGTTTCGGCGCCCTGCGCTTCCAACTCGGCGATGGCACTCTCGACTTCCGCGACGACGCGCTCGTCGGCGCCTTCGAAGAGCTCGCGGGGGATCCCTATCGTGAGTCCCTCGACGTCGCCGTCCGCGGCGGCGGCGTAGTCGGAGTTCTTCCCTTCCTCGCGGGTCGTCGCGTCGCGCTCGTCGGGTCCCGCGAGCACGTCCAGAAGCTCGGCCGCGCCCTCGACGTCGGGCGCGATGGGGCCGATCTGCTCTAAACTATTCGCGTAGGCGACGAGGCCGTAGCGCGAGACGAGCCCGTAGGTGGGCTTGATGCCGACAACGCCACAAAAAGCGGCGGGACACCGAATGGACCCGCCCGTATCGGTCCCGAGCGCGTAGTCGGTCTCGCCGGCGGCGACGGCCGCCGCGGAGCCCCCGGAGGAGCCCCCCGGAACGCGCCCGGGGTCCACGGGGTTCTCCGTCGCGCCGAAGTGGGAGGTTTCGGTGGTCGTCCCCATCCCGAACTCGTCCATGTTCGTCTTCCCGGGGATGGTGGCGCCCGCTTCCTTCAGGCGCTTCACCACCGTGGCGTCGTAGGGAGGGACGTACTCCGCCAGCATCGCGGAGCCACAGGTCGTGCGCACCCCTTCGGTTGAGATGTTGTCCTTGACGGCCACGGTCGTCCCCGAGAGCGGGCCCTCGGAGTCGGACTCGATGACTTCCTCGGTGATGTAGGCGTTGAGCGCCATCTACCCCACCCGCGGGCCCTTGAACTTCCCGTCCTCGGTCTCCGGGGCGTTGGCGAGGGCGTCCTCCTGGGAGAGGCTCGTGCGCTCCTCGTCGGCGCGCATCACGTTGACCAACTCGGGCTCCCGTTCGACCTCGGGGACCTCCTCCAGCGCCTCGAAATGCTCCAGAATGTCGCCGAACTGCTCGGCGAAGCGCTCGACCTCGTCCTCCGAGAGGTCGATGCGGGCGAGTTCGGCGACGTGACGGACATCCGACTCCGTCGCGCCGTTTCCGTCTGTCATAGAGGGAGAAACGCCAGCGCGCGAGTAAGGGTTTCGGTCCCCGTGACGATATATAACCGTTTCGAGAATGACGAATGACATGCGTCGAAACCTCCGATTTCCGGCGCGTGAGGGGAGGAAACCGCCGCCGGAGCCACATGATTTATATTCTTGGGACACATCCAGTAGTACGCATTCGACGTTCTCCGGACGACGGAATCCAACACCCATTATGAGCGACACGCGAACCCGGCGCCACGAGCGGGAGCGGCAAAGCGAGACTGAACAGGAAGAGGAGGAGGCCGACGAGCAGACCCGCTGCCCCGAGTGCGGCGGCAACCTCATCGTGGACGACGAGCGCGGGGAGACGGTGTGTGCGGACTGCGGCCTCGTCGTCGAGGAGGACGAGATCGACCGCGGGCCGGAGTGGCGCGCGTTCGACGCCGCCGAGAAGGACGAGAAATCGCGGGTCGGGGCCCCGACGACGAACATGATGCACGACAAGGGCCTCTCCACGAACATCGGCTGGCAGGACAAGGACGCCTACGGCAACTCCCTCTCCAGCCGCCAGCGCCAGAAGATGCAGCGCCTGCGCACCTGGAACGAGCGCTTCCGCACCCGAAACTCCAAGGAGCGCAATCTCAAGCAGGCCCTCGGCGAAATCGACCGCATGGCGAGCGGGCTGGGACTGCCCGACAACGTGCGCGAGACGGCGTCCGTGATTTATCGCCGCGCGCTCGACGAGGACCTCTTACCGGGACGCTCCATCGAGGGCGTCGCCACCGCCTCCCTCTACGCCGCCGCCCGGCAGGCCAACGCCCCCCGGTCACTGGACGAGGTGGCCAACGTCTCCCGGGTCGAGAAGGACGAAATCGCCCGGACCTACCGATACGTCATCCGGGAGCTCGGCCTCGAAGTCAAGCCCGCGGACCCCGAGCAGTACGTTCCCCGCTTCGCGAGCGAACTCGACCTGCCCGAGGAGACGACCCGGCGCGCCCGCGAACTGCTCGCGAGCGCCAAGGAGGCGGGCATCCACAGCGGCAAATCGCCGGTGGGGCTCGCCGCGGCGGCCGTGTACGCCGCCTCCCTCCTCACCAACGAGAAGGTCACCCAAAGCGAGGTCAGCGAGGTGGCGAACATCTCGGAAGTGACCATCCGCAACCGGTATCACGAGCTCCTCGACGCCGAGGGCTCCGTGCGAATGGAAGCCTAAATCCGGCTCGCGCCCCCGGGTAGCGTATGGCTCCGGAGACGACGCGGCACTTTACTGCGACCGTTTACCTTGTCAACGACGGCGAGACGCTCCTCCACGAACACGACCGGCTCGGTATCACGATTCCCCCCGGCGGCCACGTCGCCCGCGACGAACTCCCCCATGAGGCAGGCCTCCGCGAAGTCCGAGAGGAGACCGGACTCGACGCCGACCTGCTGACCGAGGACCAGCCCGACCCCGTCGCGGCGCCCGCGGGCGAGGAACTTCCTCCCCCCCGCCATCAGATGCTCTACGACATCGACGTGTTTCCCGACGGCGAGGTGGGCCACCAACACATCGACTTCGTCTACTTCGCGACGGCGGAGAGCCGGGAACTCGCCCCGGCACCAGGCGAGGCGGACGCCGACGTGTGGGAGTGGTACGCCCCCGCGGAACTCCGCGCGAGCGCCATCGACGCCGATACGGTAGAAATCGGTATCGAGGCCATCGAAGCGGTGACTGAACACGGGGGCAACGCGTAAGGTCCAGGGCCGGGAGGGAAAGCCCATGTACGACGTCGCCTTCGTCGGCACGGGTCCCGACCCGGACAACCCAGTCAGCGGCGAGAGCTTCGCGATGGCCTACCGGCACGCGCCCGGCTACGAGCGCCTCGATAACTGTCGCATCGTCGCCTGCGCGGACCTCGTGCCCGAGAACGCCGAGGCGTTCGCGGAGCACTTCGACATCAACGCCGCGCACGTCTACGAGGACTACGGAGAGATGGTCCGGGAGACGGAACCGGACATCGTCTCGGTCTGTACGCCCGTCCCGACTCACGCATCCATCGTCCTCGACCTCGTCGAGGCGGGGGTCGAGGCGGTCCACTGCGAGAAACCGATGGCGCTGACGTGGGGCGACGCGAAGGCGATGGCTCGCGAGGCGTGGCGCGCGGACGTCCAGCTCACCTTCAACCACCAGCGCCGGTTTACCTACCCGTTCCGCGACGCGAAAGAACGCATCGAGGCCGGCGATATCGGCGAGCTGGAGCGGGTGGAGGTCTCGTGTGGCGAGCTACTCGACAACGGGACCCACTTCATCGACCTCGCGAATTTCTACAACGACGACCACGCCGCGGAGTGGGTCATCGGGCAGATAGACTACCGCGAGGAGCAGGTGAAGTACGGCGCGCACAACGAGAACCACGGCCTCGTCCAGTGGGCCTACGAGAACGGGGTGCAGGGGCTCGCCGCCACCGGCGACGGCGCGGACCTCGTCGGCGTCCAGACCAGAGCAGTCGGCACGGACGGCGAAATCCGCGCCCAGGCGACGTGGCGCGACGGGCCGAGCCTCCGGATTCGCCGGGGAGACGACTGGGAGACCATCGAAAAGGAGACGGAGGAAACGGGCGCTATCGAGGGCGCAATCGAACATCTCGTCGCGTGTCTCGATAGCGGAACGGAGCCCGAAATATCCGCCCGACAGGCGCTCTCGCAGACGGAACTCATATTCGGCGCCTACGAGTCGTCGCGCCGACGCGGGCGGGTGGAGTTCCCGCTCGATGTCGAGGACAACCCGCTGGAAGCGATGGTCGAATCCGGTGAACTGAATCCCGAACCGGAGGCCTAACTTCTTCACTGGGGACGGAGCTACGCTGAGCCATGGCCTGAGTACCGGTCGCGGGGAGCCGAGGCGGGTGTGCAGTCGCCTCCCCGCGGACACGGAGACTGCCTGTTCGCTTCGCCACCAGCGACGCGTTTCTCCGCGGCTACAGTCTGGACTCGACGTACCGCTCGACGTTGCGCTCCTCGCGGGACTTGAACCCGGCCTCGCGAGCGAACCGGTCGAGTTCGCGGGCAACGTGGCTCCCGTACTGGACTGCCTTCTTGCCCCGGAAGGCCACCCGGTCGGGAACGAACGCCCGCGCGGCGCGCCGGAATCCGGCTTTCCGCTCACCGCGCTCGTCCACGAGTAGCTCCGGCGGTAGACGGAGCGCCGCGTCCACGACCCGGTCGTGTAAGAGCGGCGCGACAACGCCGACGCCCGCCGATTCGAGGACCCGTACGTCGCGTTCCAACTGGTCGGGGAGCGTCCGGACCGTCTCGTCGCGCGCGCCCCGGACGGTTCGGGCCTCGGTTCGGGAATCCGAGGGCGCCCCCGCCACCTTCTCGTAGCCACCGAACAGTTCGTCGGCGCCCTGGCCGACGGCCAGTCGGGTGTAGCCGTCGGCGCGCGCACGCTCCGCGACGAGATAGAGCGGGAGCGCGATAGCCACGTCCATCGGGTTCGTCCGGCCGGTCGCCCGCGCGACTTCGGGGACGGCCGCTTCGAACGTCCCGGTGTCAAGCTCCACGACCCGCAGGTCCTCCGCGCGCCCCATCGCTCGGGCGCTCTCCCGGGCCGCCGCGAGGTCCGGGCTGCCGGGGAAGCCGGCCGCGTACAGCGGCGCGTCGGTCCCGCTCGCGACCACCGCGGAGTCGACGCCGCCGGAGAAGGCCACGGCGAGCCCGTCGCTGTCCACTTCCGAGAGCGTCGTCCGCAGGACTCGACGGAGCCGGACGAGCGCCACCCGTCGGGGAAGGCTCGGCGGCGAGGGGAGCCCCCAGCATCGGCGGTGCTCTCGCCCCGTGCCGACGTGCCCCGCGGGGAACCGCTCGGGGTCAGCGAGCGTATCGGGGTCGAACGACCACTCGTCCCCGTCAACGAACAGCGGAATACGGCCGAGAACGTCGCTTACGAGACGTCCATCGGGGAGTTCGCCGGCGAACCCTCCCGTCCCCGGGAGAGCAACGCCCTCGTCAACGGCCCATTGCGCCCGACGGGCGGACGCGCCGCGAATCAAAGCAGTTGGTCCAGCCGCGAGCGCACCCGACGCTTCACGCCGCCGGCGGCCTGCCGGAAGCTGATGCGCCACGGCGTGCGCTTGCCCTCGACGGACGTCCGACCGGCGCGGATGGCGTCGAGAATCGCGCCCTCGGAGCGCTCCTCGGTCCCGACGAGCGTCGGCGCCTGACCGACCATCTCGGAGATGTGCGCGTCGCTGCCGGCAGTCATCGGCACGCCGTGCTCCCGGGCGAACGTCTCGGCTTTCCGGTTCGCGCGTCCCGTGAGCAAGCGGGAGTTGTACACCTCGATTGCGTCGGCGCTCGCCAACTCGTCCTCGCTAATCTTGTGGGCGACGCCGCTGCGGGACTTCTGGAAGGGGTGAGGAACGACGGCGATGCCTCCCTGCTCGTGGATCGCGTCGAGGGTCTCGGAGAAGGGAAGCCCGGGCTCAACTCGTTCGCGCACGCCGAAGGCGAGGACGTGACCAGCGGCGGTCGTCACCTCGGTTCCGGTGATCCCGACGACCCCGTAGTCGGCCGCCTTCTCGGCGGCGTCTAGGCTCGCCTCGATGGCGTCGTGGTCGGTCACCGCCAGCGCGTCCAGCCCCACGGCCGCGGCCTGCTCCAGAAGGAGGTCGACTTCGTCCCGGCCGTCGTGGGAGAGCGCCGAATGTGAGTGTAGTTCGACCGCCAGCACGAATGACGATTGTGGGGGCGGGGGCAAAAGCGACGCGGTCCACCCGGAATACACGTTCATGGGTATAGAAACCCATTTGAGGCCTCCTGATAACCACTTCAGTGAATGCCACTCGCCGATGCGGACCGCGAACTCGTGGAGGCGGAGCTCGGCCGCGAGGTCACGGCGGCCGAGGACGCCCTGTTCGAGAACCTCTGGAGCGAACACTGCGCCTACCGCTCCTCGCTCCCGTTGTTGGGCGCCTTCGAGTCGGAAGGTGAGGACGTAATCCTCGGACCGGGCGACGACGCGGCCGTCGTCCGCGTCGGCGACGGAACCTACGCCACGATGGGAATCGAGAGCCACAACCACCCCTCCTACGTGGACCCCTACGACGGCGCCGCCACCGGCGTCGGCGGTATCGTCCGGGACACCCTCTCGATGGGTGCCTACCCCGTCGCGCTGACCGACTCGCTGTACTTCGGTGACTTCGACGCGGAACACTCCCGCTACCTCTTCGAGGGGGTCGTTGAGGGGATATCCGACTACGGCAACTCCATCGGCGTTCCGACGGTGGGCGGGAGCGTCGCCTTCCACTCGGATTACGAGGGCAACCCGCTGGTGAACGTCGCCTGTGTCGGGCTTGTGAGCGAGGACCGACTGGTGACTGCGGATGTCAAAGAGCCGGGCAACAAACTCGTCCTCGTCGGCAACGCGACGGGTCGGGACGGGCTGGGCGGCGCCTCCTTCGCCAGCGAGGACTTGGCCGAGGACGCCGAAACAGAGGACCGTCCGGCCGTGCAGGTCGGCGACCCGTACACCGAGAAGTTGCTTATCGAGGCCAACGAGGAGCTCGTCGATTCGGAGCTCGTGCTCGCCGCGCGGGACCTCGGCGCCGCCGGCTTGGGCGGTGCGTCGAGCGAGATGATAGCCAAAGGTGGCCTCGGGTGCGAAATCGAACTCGAAGAAGTCCACCAGCGCGAGCCAAACATGAACGCGATGGAGATTCTCCTCGCCGAATCCCAGGAGCGGATGTGCTACGAGGTCACACCCGAAAACGTCGAGCGAGTCGAGCGAATCGCCGAGAAGTACGACCTTGGATGTTCGGTCATCGGCGAGGTCACCGAGGGCGAACGCTACGTCTGTACCTTCGAGGGCGAGACCGTCGTCGACGCGCCCGCGGAGTTCCTCGCGGACGGCGCGCCGCTCAACGACCTCCCCACCGAGGAAGCGCCCGAGCCGGAGACCGACCTCCCGGCCCCCGACTTGGCGGAGGCCTTCGACGCGGTCGTTTCGTCGCCGAACTGCGCGAGCAAGCGGTGGGTCTACCGACAGTACGACCACGAGGTCGGCGCGCGCACGTCAGTGAAGCCGGGCGACGATGCCGCCGTCCTGGCGATTCGGGAGGCGGAAACCGGCCTCGGGCTCTCAGCGGGCGCAATGCCGAACTGGACCGACGTGGCCCCCTACGAGGGCGCTCGCGCCGTCGCCCTGGAGAACGCGACGAACCTCGCGGCCAAGGGCTGTGACCCGCTCGCCGCGGTGGACTGCCTGAACGGCGGCAACCCCGAGAAGCCCCGGATTTACGACGGTTTTAAGGGAATCGTGGACGGCCTCGCGGAGATGTGTTCTACCCTGAAGGTGCCGGTCGTCGGCGGCAACGTCTCGCTCTACAACGATTCGGAGGCCGGGCCCATCCCGCCGACGCCGACGCTGATGATGACCGGCACCAAGGAAGGGTACGAGGCACCGCCCGCCGCGCTCCCCGAGAGAGAGTACGACCTCCTGTTGGTCGGCGAACGAAACGAGGAACTCGGCGGCGCTGAGTACCTCGCGCGACTCGGGGGGAGCGATTCGTTCCCCGCACTGCCCGCGGACCCCGCGGCGGCGGTCGAGTCGGTTCGGTCGGTCGCCGAGCTGGACTCGACCGCCGCGGTCCACGACGTGAGCGACGGCGGACTCGCCGTGACGCTGGCTGAGATGGTCACCCCCGACGCGGGCGCGGACGTGAGGGTCGACTCCCTTGCCGAACTGTTCTCCGAGGCGCCCGGTCGGGCCGTCGTCGCCACGAGCGACGCCGACGCCGTCCGGGAAGCGTCGGACCTGCCCGTCTCGGAACTCGGCGACGCCACCGACGACGGGGCGCTCTCGCTGACCGTCGACGGCGAAAAACTGGCACGCGGCGCGGACGAGATCGCCGGCCTGCGCGACACCCTGACCGAACTCGAGTAACCCTACAGCGCGAACGGGACGACGTAGGCAACGAGAAGCCCCACGACGGCGACCGCGGCGCCGATGCCGGCCTGTCTACCCGTGAACTCCTGCATCGGCGAGGTGACGCGCCCTTCCTCCTCGTCTCCGTCGTCGTGTCCGTGGTCGTCTGCCATACGCTGGTCTCCGGTGGGATAGCCCTTTTAGCCTTCGATGCGCGGGACGTCCGCCGGCACGTGGCGGACAATGTGCACGTCGTAGACGTCGTCGCCGGCGGTGACGCGCTGACCGACGGAGGAGATGCCGCTAACGACGTGGCCGGCGTTGTCGCTGCCCAGAAAGACGACCCGGGCCTCGTCCTCGCGGGCCAACGCGCGCAGACGTTCGGCGATGGCACCCCCCGGTGCGAAGCGGTCGACCGTCGCGAGGTGAACGGAGGCCTCCGGGGCGATTTCCTCGACCTCCCCGCGGATGGCCTCGGCGACGGTCGCGGCGTCGAAGGGCTCACCGGAGTCCAGCCAGCCACAGTCGCGGGCGTACTCGGCGTCGCCGACCGGGACGACCGTCGCCACCTGTAGCGGCGCATCGAGCGCGTCCGCGTACTCGGCTGCACGAGCCAGCGCCGCGCGCGCGAGGTCGGAGCCGTCGTAGGCCACGAAGTGGGTCACACTCATTATTGAGGTTCCTTCTTTTTCAATGGGCACGGTGTGGCGCGCGTCGCCGCGGGGACCCGGGGCCTTTTGGTTCCTGCTCGCTCACAGTCCGGTATGACTCTCACGAAGCGGATTATCCCCTGTATCGACGTGGACGTGGATGAGGAGGGGAACGCCGCCGTCTACACCGGCACGAACTTCGAGGACCTCGAATACACCGGCGACCCCGTCGAGATGGCCAAGGAGTACAACGTCGCGGGCGCCGACGAGTTCGTCTTCCTCGACATCACCGCCAGCGCCGAGGGGCGCGAGACGATGCTCGAAACGGTCTCCTCGGTGGCGGACGAGGTCTTCATCCCCCTGACCGTGGGCGGCGGCATCCGCACGAAGGGGGACGTCAAGGAGACACTCCGGGCCGGCGCGGACAAAGTCTCCATCAACACCGGCGCGCTCGAACGGCCCGAGTTGATCACCGAGGGCGCTGACGCCTTCGGCTCGCAGTGTATCGTCATCTCCGTCGACGCGAAGCGGCGCTTCGACGAACGGGGGGAACACTATCGGGAGGTCGACGGGGAGTCCTGCTGGTTCGAGTGCACGGTAAAGGGCGGCCGCGAGGGGACGGGCACCGACGCCATCGCGTGGGCCGAGGAGGCCGAATCGAGGGGCGCCGGCGAACTCTTCATCAACTCCATCGACATGGACGGCACGAAGGACGGCTACGACATCCCCCTCCTGGAGGAGGTCTGCGAGGCCGTCTCAACCCCCGTAATCGCCTCGTCGGGCTGTGGCGAGCCCGAACACGCCTACGAGGCGTTCGCGGCCGGCGCGGACGCGGCGCTCGCGGCCTCTATCTTCCACTTCGACGAAGTGAGTATCGAGGAAATGAAGGCGTATCTCGACGAACGGGGCGTGCCGGTGCGTCTGTAGGGGAACTCAGACCGCGGTCTCGAAGGCGTCGCGGAACGCGGAGGTCTGGTCTTTGACCCGGCCCGCCGCGGTCTCGAGCGCTTCGAGGGGATCGACGCCCTCCTCGGTCTTGACGGAGAGAATCGGTTCGGTCTGGCCACCCGACTGTTCGGGGTTCATGTCGTAGGTGGCGGCGGCCACGCCCTCGGTCTCCAGGAGCGCCCCTTTCAGGACGTTCATGAAGGTGTGGTCCTCGCCCTCGACTTCGATACGGAGTTCCGTGTCCTCGTTCTCGATGACCCGCAGGTCCATAGGGACGAAACGACCGAGCGCCGTTTCAACGTTGCGTTACGGAGGGCAAGCGGGGGCACGCAACCACCGGCAGACGCCACCCCCCTTCGTCGGTGTTTTTGTACCCGTGGGCGAGACAAGAAACACATCAATGTCCGATACGGTCCGCGTCCACCGCCGCGAGGAGATCGACACCGTCAACCCCGAAGTCCACGGCCACTTCGCCGAACACCTGGGTCGCTGTATCTACGGGGGCATCTGGGTCGGAGACGACGAGGAGGTCCCCACGACCGACGGCATCCGCGAGGACACCGTCGAACTCCTCACGGAACTCGGGCTGAACCAGCTCCGGTGGCCCGGCGGCTGTTTCGCCGACGCCTACCACTGGGAGGACGGCGTCGGCCCCCGCGAGGAGCGCCCGAGCCGTCCGAACGACTTCTGGGCGCAGGGCCGCGAGGAGGAATTCACGGAGTCTAACGCCTTCGGGACGGAGGAGTTCATGCGCCTCTGCGAGCTCGTCGACGCCGAGCCGTTCCTCGCCGCGAACGTCGGCTCCGGCGCGCCCGACGAGGCCAGTAGCTGGGTCGAGTACTGCAACAGCGACGCCGACACCACTCGCGCCCGGGAGCGCGCCGAAAACGGGAGCGAGGAGCCCCACGACGTGGCATACTGGGGCGTCGGAAACGAGAACTGGGGCTGTGGCGGCCGCTTCGACCCCGAGACGTACGCCAACGAGTTCCGGCGCTTCGCCCACTACATGAAGCTCTCCGGCGCCGAGGAGACCGTCGCCTGCGGGCACATCCAGGAAGACTGGAACCGCCGCTTCCTCGCGGAGCTCACCGAGCCGGACCTGATGGACCACCTCTCGGTCCACCGCTACTTCGGGCGCTTCGGGCCGGAGTGTGGCAGCCCGACCGAGTTCGACGAGGAGGAGTACTACACCCTCTTCGCCCACTCGATGCAGGTCGGCATCGACGTCGACAACGTGGCGGCCGCTCTCGATGCGTATCTCTCGACGGACGACGTCGGCATCGCGGTCGACGAGTGGGGCGCGTGGTACCCCGAGGCGACCAGCGAGAACGGCCTCGAACAGGAGAACACCGTCCGCGACGCCGTCGCCGCCGCGGGCGTCCTCGACGACTTCAACCATCGGGCCGACCTGATTTCGATGGCGAACCTCGCGCAGACGGTCAACGTCCTGCAGTGTGTCGTCCAGACCGACGAGGAGGACGCGTGGCCCACGCCCACCTATCAGGTCCTCGACCTCTACAGCCCCCACGCCGGCGCGACCGCGGTCCGAACGGCCGTCGAGACGGAGGAGGTCGAGACCGACCTGCGCGACCTGCCTCTCGTGAGCGCCTCCGCCACAGTTCGAGAGGGGGAGACGAACGTGACGCTCAGCAACCGCGCGCTCGACGACGCGCGGACAGTTCGGGTCGAACTCGACGGCGACGCCGGAACGGCGACCGGCGAGGTCCTCTTCGACGGACAGGACCCCGACGACTACTCCACCCGCGAGAACGCGGACGCCTTCGCGGCGAGCGACCTCGATGTCGAGGAAGAAGACGGCGACCTGCTCGTCGAACTCCCGCCTAACAGCGTCGCGGGCCTGTCGGTCGAGTCGGCCTGATTCCCCGGGTCGGATTTAACACGTATCGGTCCGACCTATCGGCATGGCACTCTCGGAACCCGCCGCGCTCGCCGTGCGTGCCGGCGTCGTCCTCGCCGCTCTGTTCGCCTTGGTCGTGGTCGCCCGCCTCGACGCGACGGGGGACGAGCGCCGCCGCCGACTCCGCTCCCGGCTCCTCCTGGCGGTGCCGTGGGGAACCCTGGTCTCGGCGGCGCTCGTGCTCGGCGTTTACTTCGGCGTGCAGGGCGGGTGGGGTCGCTCCCCGCTCACGTTGCCCTTCTACTCGTGGTCGTACTTCTACCCGCTCGGCGTCCTGGCGGCGCCGTTCGCACACGGGGGGCTGGGCCACATCACCGGGAACCTCGTCGCGACGCTCACTCTCGCGCCGCTCGCGGAGTACGCCTTCTCGCATTTCCCGGTCCGCCGGGGCGAATCCACTTTTTCGCGGCCGTGGCACAACCCCTACGTCCGGGCGTTTCTCGTCTTCCCGCTCGGCGTCGTCATCGTGGGGCTCTGCACCAGCCTCCTCTCGTGGGGGCCACTCATCGGGTTCTCCGGGGTTGTCTACGCCTTCGCCGGCTACGCGCTCGTTCGCTTCCCGTTCGGGACGGTCGTCGCGCTGGCCGCCCGCGACGCCGTCTCGACGGCGTACTACGCGTTGCAGGACCCCGTCATCACCCGGAGCGCCGGCTCGGCGTTCACGACCCCGTGGTGGGCCGGCATCGCCGTCCAGGGCCACCTGTTGGGCCTCTTTCTGGGGGCCGGACTCGCCGTCCTCACCCTTCGGGAGCGGGAGGAACTCCCCTCCGCGGCGCGCCTCTGGGCGGGCGCCACCGTCGTCGGCGCCTCCCTCTCGCTGTGGGCGCTCTGGTGGTACAGCGGGCCCGACTCCTACGTCCTCTACCGCGGCCCGGGCCTAGTGCTCGTCCTCGCCGTCGGGCTCGTCGTCGCGGTGGCGGTGAAGGCCCCCGCCCGTCGCGTGCGCGGCGTGAACCTCCGGACGGTCGGAACGCTCCTCCTGGTCGTTCCCCTCCTGACGATGGCCGTCGTCGCCGTCCCGCTCAACCTCACGACGGTCGATACGGACGGCTTCGAGGACGGCGTCGAAGTGGGGGGCTATTCGGTTACCTACGCACAGGACGTCACGAACCCGAAAGCGAGCGTGCTCAATCTCTCGGTGTTCGGCGCGTCGACGAACTACCGGACGAGCGGGGTCATCGTCGCCAACCCCGACCGACAGCTCTGGTCGCGCGCCGTCTCGCCGGCCGAGTTGTCCTACGACGGCTACCGGGAGGTACGCGTCGGCGGTATCGGATGGGATGAACGCGTCGGGGTCCGTCGCGTCGGCTGGAACGTCCGGGGGAACGCGACCGTGTATAGAATCGGCCTCCGTCCACCCGACGGGGAGTGGCGCACGTCCTTTCGCTCGGGGCCGAGCACCGCGAGACTCACAATCGACGGCCGGTCGGTCACCGTCGAATCCCGCGGCGAGAAGTTCCGCCTCCGGGTCCGAGCGGGCAACCGGACGCTCGGGACGACGCCCCTCCCGACGATAGAGGAGTCCCGCGCTGCGGGCGGGATTCAGTTCACGCTGAGCGATTCGACGGTCGTCGCCCAGACGACGAACGGTACCAGCGTTCCGGTTGCGACCCGACAGACCTACAACTAGACCCACTCGATGCGGTAGGCCTCGGCGTCGACCGTCGCGCGCTCGGCGGTGTGGAAGTCGAACTGCCTCTCGACGTCGAAATCGACCGCGAACGCCGCGGTGAGTTCGCCCCCACGCTCGGTGGCGAAGGACTCGACGAACGACCGGCTCCCGGCGTTGTGAATCGAGTAGGACACGGTTGCAAGGTCCGCGGCCGCTTCGAGAAACGCCCTGTCCGCGCCCTCTTTGCCCGATTGGGCGCCAAAGGGGGGGTTCATCAGGACGGTCCAGCCCTCACCGCGGATCGGGAGACGGGCGACATCTCCTACGACCCACTCGACCGTTCCGGGGGCGAGCACAGCCTCGTTCTCGCGGGCGACGCGGAGCGCTTCGAGGTCACGCTCGACGCCCACCACGCGGGGGCTCCCCGCAAGCGCCGCGCCGAGCGCGAGGATACCCGTGCCCGCTCCCAAATCGAGCACCGGCGTCGAGAGGTCGCCGCGCTCGGCGGCGAACTGGAGGAGGTGGGACGCGATGTCGGCGGGCGTGGGGTACTGTTCAAGGTCGGCTTTCGGGTCGGCGAACCCCTCGGCGTTCTGTAGCCTCCGTTCGAGGGTCCCCCGGTCCATACCCGAACTGGGGGCGGACTCGGGTTAAGGGTTGGAGTTTTCACCCCTCGCTCGGAAGGGGCGGTATGGACTGCCCGCGCTGTGGGGACCCCCTCACGAAGTACGCCTTCGAGGGCCACGAGGCCTACGGCTGCGAGGCCTGTGGCTGGCTCGGCGTCGACGTGGAACACGGCGCGGAGCCCGAGGAAGTGGAGTCGTGGGCGGCGGCGCTACGGCGCTTCCGGGAGTGATGCGGCTACGGACGCCGGTCGAGCGCTGCTACACGCCGGGGGAACCCGAACAGGCGAATCACGTACGCGCCGCCGGCGACGAGGAAAAACAGCCCACAGAGGAGGGAGACGTACCACCCCATATCGGGAACGAACATAACACCGAAGCCCACGGTGTCCTCTCGCAGGTACATCGCACAGAGAAAGACCGTCACGCCACCCGCACAGAGGGAAGCCGCCGCCCGCAAGGAACGCTGTCGGGTGGCCAGAACAGTCAGCAAGACGAGCCCGGAAACCCCCAGAAGCGGATAGTCGAGCGTCTGGAACCCGGCGTCCATGCCAAAAATGTGAACCGCGTTTACGTATCGGTACGTCGGGTTCACGCGTAACCACGGCAGATACGACCCGACGACGAGCGCCACCGAAGCGACCACCTGAAGGACGGTGGTTCGCGGTCGTGCCATGGTGCGCTCGTATCCGGGGAAACCGGTTCGGGGCCTTACTCCTCGTTCTCGGCTTCAGCTTCGTCGGCCGTCCGGCTCTCCTCCTCCTCGCTTTCTTCGGTCCGCGCCGCGACGAGCGCGCCGCGGGCGACGCTGTAGAGGGTCTCGTCGGCGCGGCTCACGTCGCTGATGGAGAAGGGGATGGTGGCGTTGTCGAGGTGGTCCTCGAAGAGTTCCTCGAAGCCATCCGGGCTTGCCGTCCCCCCGGTGACGACGACGGGCACGTCGAGGCCCTCCTCGACGTCCTCCTCGTCGACTTCCTTGGCGATGTTCTCGATGACGTAGTCCAGCAGGTTCTCGTAGTAGATCGCGAGCGCGCCCTCAACGCCGCCCGCGTCCGTCTGGAAGTCGAGTTCGAAGTCGTCCTCCTTGATGGAGGTGACCTTGTCGACCGTCTCGCCCGTCGCCTGGGCGGCCTGCTCGTCGACCCAGTCACCGCCGCGGGCGATGGAGAACGTCATGACGGGGACCGCGTAGTAGGCCAGACAAACGTTGGTCATGCCCGCGCCGAAACTGATTCCGAGGCCGGTGAAGTTCTGGTCCGCGAGTTCCGAGTATATGACGGCCATCCCCTCGTTGATGGGCTCGGGGTCGTAGCCCGAATCGGAGAGGAACGATTCGAGGGTCTTCTGGTGATAGAGCGTGGAGAGGTCCGAGTCGATGGGGTCCGCCGGCGTCGAGTAGTAGATGCGTTCGCCGGGGTGGTCGGGGTCGCCCGCGACCTGGTCGATGATGAGCTTGATCATCGGAATCGCCGATTGCTCTTGGTTCGAGAGGATGCCGTGTTGCATCGGCCGACGCGTCTCCTGGTTGAAGATGTTCGCGAAGTTGAGCGCGTCGTCGCCGACGACGTAGACGTCGTCGCCCTTCCGGATGTGGAGGACTTCGCTGCGGGAGAGCATCCGCTCGGCCATGTCGCTGTAGTCGATTTCGACGAAGGAGTTGCGCTGCTGTACGAACACCGTCTCGTTGCCCTCCTGCCGGGCGGAGACGATATTCATCGTGCCGACGTCGAGGCCCTTTGCCATGTGCGTACCGTGGCGGGGACTAGGTAATAAGCTTTCCCGGCAACGATTCCCGGTTCGTCAATGTTTCTCAGGGAATCTCACTCGTCGCCGAAGAACGACTTCACCCGTTCGCCGAGCGTCGGCTTGCGCGCGACCTCCTGTGCCTCACGTTCCTTTTTCAGCTCCTGGAGCGCCTCCGTCTGTTCGTCCGTCCCGCTCCCACGGCCCGTGCGCGTCTCGCCCCCCTTCATTCCCTTCAGGTTGGCGACGGCGTCGTCGACGCTCGACCCCGACGAGCGGGTTTCGCTCGCCTCTACATCGTCGAAGGCGGACTGGTCGCCGCCCACCTCGCCCGACACCGAAATCGAGCGGGTGTCGTCCTTCTCGACACCGCCCCACGTCATCTCGGTTTCTTCCATCGCCTCCTCGATATCGCGTTCGACGTCCGCGCTCCGGACCGTCGAGTCGGCGTCGCCCGCGCCTCCGTCGCCGTTCGTGCCGGCCGTTCCGCCCGCCGCGGCGGCGTTCGGCGCCGTGCGCTCGACGTGGTAGCTCACGAGCGCGGCGCCGCTGGCCCCGATGACGGCGATGAGACCGACGGCATAGACGGAGATGACGGCCGGCGCGTGGTCCGCACCGACGTTCACGTTCCAGTTGTAGGGGTAGATCCACGCGAACGCGCCGACGGCGACGAGCGCCACGAGGTCGCCCGCGGCCGTCGCCAGCAGCGCGCGCCGGTCGACGGGGAGGAGGACGACCACGCCCGTCAGAAGCGCGGGCAGGCCGAGCGCGGCCACCGCGAAGGCGATTTTCCGGAGCGTCCAGAGCGGGGCGGCGCCCAGCGCCGCGCGTTCGAGGACGAACAGTCCGAGGCCGATGAGCCCCATCGCCACGCCCCCGAAGAAGAGGGCGAAGCCCAGATACACGTCGCTCAGCCGGTCCGGCTCGCCGATGTACGCGCGGTACCACCCAAGCAGTCGTGCCCGGGGACCCTCGGGCGCGTCGTCCTCACCCCCGCTGTTCCCGTCGTCGGGTCGGAGGTCCGCATCGGCGAGGGGGCCCGCCGCGCGCATCTCCGCGTCGTCGTCGCTCATTGCGCGAGGGTTGCCGCCGAGGAACGTATAGTTTGGGTCGTTCGCCCACTCATAGACGAACGCCTCCGCCCTCCGGCGTTACCAGGTGCCGTGGAACGTGTCGAAGGAGAGTTCCTCTAAGTCCTTGTTCCCGACCGCGATCTCGTACTCGCCGGGCGTGAGCATCGGCTTGTCGAACTGCGGGCCGTCGTCGGTCGTGATGCGCGGACAGCCGGTGTTGACGTAGGCGTCCAGCCCGAAGTTCAGAAGCCTATCGGGGGTGACCTCGTCCATCGTCAGCAGGTAGGCGTTCTCGTTGTTCTCGACGATTTCGTTGGCGGTGTCCCATCTCCCCTGGCCGATTTTGGTGCAGAAGATGACGCCCCACTCCTCGGCGTCCATCGCCTTGTGGACGGAGGCGTAGCGCTGTTTCAGGAACTTCTCGGTGTCCGCGGTCTTGACGACGTTGTTGACCGGGTCCGCGATGACGACGTTCTTCTCGGGGTGTTCCATCGCCAGCCCCAGGGGGTGGAACTTCCCGCCGCCGACGTACAGCACCTGGTCGGCGTCGATGTCCGCGGAGGCGTAGTTGCAGCCCAGGACTTGCCCCTCGTGGGTGAGCCGGTCGTCGCCCTTCCGGGTGTGGACCTCGTAGCCCCGCTCTTCGAGCCACTCGACCATCCCCTCGAACTTGTTCATATGCTGGGCGGTCGTGACGAGGCCCACGTCGGGGTCCTCCGCGGGGTCCGCCAGGTTGTCGAGGGACTCCTCCATGATGGGCTCGACGTTCACGTTCGAGAAGAGGGGGACGTAGACGATCTTGTCCGAGTCCTTCATCGGGGAGTGCCCGAAGTGGACGAAGACGTCCGTCCGGCGCATCATGTACGTGTCGAGGTCACAGGCCCCGTAACACGGCTGGCCCGAAATCATCACGCGCACGCCGTCGGGGAGCTGGCGGCGCAGGTCGTCCGCGACGGCCGGCGCGCGCCGCTTCAGCCCCTCGGGGAACTGTAGTCCGACTTTCTCCGCGTCCCGCTCCTCTACCTTCTCGGCGACCCGGTCGAGTTCGTAGTCCCACTCCCGGTCGTGGCGCAGCGCCATCCCGGTGTTCCGCAGATCGCCCTCGCTTCGGCCCTGACTCATTGGCAGGTATAGCGTGTGGGGACGTAAAACCCGAACGGTAGGAGGTCACCCACGCGCGACAGCCGTGGGTGGACGCAGATATCCCACGTGCGACGAAGGTCTCGGCCGCCCTCGCTGTCGCCCATCCGGGCCTTTTTGCACGCTCGACGCCTACGCTCGCTGAATGGTCGAGTGCGACTACTGCGGGGAGGAGTTCCCCGACACCGAAAGCTATCTCCAGCATCTCGCCGACACCCACGAGGGCGAGCTCGGACGTATCGACCGCCGCCGCGTGGCCGACTTCACCGGCCAGGACACGGAGGGAAGCGACGCCGGCCGCTACGTGCTGGGCGCCCTGGGGCTGGTCGGCGCCGTCGCCGTCGGCATGCTCGGCGTCTGGTTTTTCACGGGGAACGTCCCCCTCCTCGGCGGCGGCGAGGCGAACGTGAGCGCCGTCCAGGAGCCCTACGGGTACAACGAAATCCACGAACACGGCACGATGGAAGCCACCATCACCGGCAGCGACATCGACTTCTCGCAGCGCCAGTATCAGGTGGAAGCCGACTGCTTCCACTTCGAGCGGGGCAACGGTCGTATCTGGCACACCCACTGTCGCGGCGTCACCCTCCAATGGGGGCTCGGCACACTGGGTATCGAGACGAACGCGAACGGGAGTGTCGTCGCCTTCGACGGGGAGACCTACCGCGACTCGGGCCCGTGGAACGTCTCGATACGCGTGAACGGCGAGCCCGTCAACCCCGGTAGCTACGTCCTGCAGGGAGTCAACGGCGTGGAAAACGTCGAGCAGGGCGACCGCGTGCGCGTCGTGGTGCGCCGCGAGTCGTAGGCCGTTCTCGCAAACCGGCGACGATAGGCAAACCTAAACCGTCGGCGTCCAAGGGTGAATTATGAGCGTCGAGACGCCCGCGGAGACGGCCGACTCCGAAGTCGCGGAAGTCGAGGAACTCGCCGGCGAGCTGGGGGACGCCATCTCGAACCTGCCCGCCTACGAGCGCTTCACGGAGGCCCGCGCCGCCGTGCAGGCCGACGCCGACCTTCAAGAGCGCATCGAGTCCTTCGAACAGCGCCGCCAGGAGTTCGCGATGGCCCGCCAGTCCGGCGAGGCCACCCAGGAGGACGTCCAGGAGATCCAGCGCGCCCAACGGGAACTCCATTCCGACCCGACGATGGCCGAGTTCCTCGACGCGAAGGAAGAACTCCAGTCGAAACTCGAAACGCTGAACGAGGCCATCTCGGAGCCGTTGACAGTCGACTTCGGCGGCGAGGCCGGCGGCTGCTGTCAGGACTGAGGTTTTCCCTTTTTCAGACGACGACGCCGAGCAGGCCGCTCCATGCGACGACACCCAACAGAACGAGCAGCGACATCCCCCGGACCACCTCGACGTACCACGCCTTCGGTTCGATTCCCTCGGTGTTCCGCATCCCGATGAGGTCGATGCGGGTGTCGAGCAGTATCTGTATTTCGGGCGCCACGACGCCGAAGGCTACGACAAGCGCGACGAACGCGAAGGCGGGGACGACGTCCAGCGGCACGACCGACGCTTGGAGCGCGCCGGCGCCGCCGATGACGGCGAGCGAAGCGAGGACACCGGCCGCCGCTCGGGTCCGGGAGTAGTCGAAGCGTACGGCGAAGCCCTCGGCGAGCACGTAGCCGGCCCAGACGAGACCGACGGCCGAGAGAGCGGCCGCGGGGAGGTACTCCCAGCCCAGCAGCGCCGCCCGAACCGTCGAGTCGATGGCCTCGAAGGTAGCGGGCGTGCCCAACTCGGGGGGCGCGAGGAGGACGGCGACCGGCAGGAGAAGGAACTTGAGACTCATCGGGAGGAGGCCCAGCGCCGCGAGGTGGAAGGTCTCGTCGAAGCGGGGGCCTTTCCCGGCGAGATAGTGGAGCAGACCGCCGAGAGCGGGCCACGCGAAGAGGACACCGACGAACCCGACCGGCGCGAGCGCCGCCATCGCCCCTCCCGCGCGGGAACCGAGCTCCACGCTTAGGGTTTCGGGCGCCGAACACCCGTCCGGCGGCGTCCACTCGGGGAACGAGTCGGGCCACGTCGTCGGTTGTTCGCACTGTGCGCCCGAGATGTGGTCGGGGTTCTCGACGGTCACGGGACGGTCGTACGCGGCGTCCACCGCGAACCCTGTGAGCAGGAACCCGGCGGCGACGAGGAGCCCCGCGAACAGGGCGAGTTTCGCGGCCGTCGTGAACCCGGGCGCCCACTTCGAGAGCGTCTCGCGGGGGGAGAGGAGGGCGTCGGCGTAGGTTCGAATGGAGGGCATCGCTGGAAAAGACAGGGAGGGAAACATAAACCCGGCCCCTTTTGCCCCTCCGAAACCCCCTGAGAGGTATGGAACCAGAGGACGTCGCGGCGCTTATCGAGGACGGTATCGAGGACGCCGAGGCCGACGTGTCCCGTGCGCGCGGCGACCACGACGACGACCACCTCGCGGCCACCGTGGTATCGCCCGCGTTCGAGGGCGTTTCGTTAGTGGACCGCCACGAGATGGTGTACGATGCGCTGGGCGAGCACATGACGACGGACATCCACGCGCTGGAAATCCGGGCGCAAACCCCCGGCGAGGCGGCGGAGTAGAGCGCCCGTTTCGGGGCTTTCACGTAGGGGGGAATCGAAGTTCCGGTATGGCAGACGACGACTTCCGAACCGAGCAGGACAGCCTCGGCGAGATGCAGGTGCCCGTGGACGCCTACTGGGGCGCCCAGACCCAACGCGCCGTCGAGAACTTCCCCATCAGCGAGGAGACGTTCGGCCGGCGCTTCATCCGAGCCTTGGGCGTCGTGAAGAAGGCCGCCGCGCAGGCGAACCGCGAGTTGGGGCTCATCCCCGAGGAGAAGGCCGACGCCATCGTCGAGGCCGCCGACGAGGTCATCGCCGGCGAGCACGACGACCAGTTCCCCGTCGACGTGTTCCAGACCGGGTCGGGCACCTCCACAAATATGAACGCCAACGAGGTCATCTCCAATCGCGCCTGCGAGCTCGTCGGCGCCGACGTCGGCTCCCGGGAGGTCCACCCCAACGACCACGTGAACTTCGGGCAGTCCTCGAACGACGTGATTCCGACGGCGATGCACGTCGCCGCCCTGGAGGCGCTCGTGAAGGACGTCGAGCCCGCGCTCGAAACGCTGGTCGGGGAGCTCGAAGCGAAAGAGGAGACGTTCGCGGACGTCGTCAAGACGGGGCGCACCCACCTCCAGGACGCGACGCCGGTCATGCTGGGACAGGAGTTCGGCGGCTATCGCGCCCAGGTCGAGAAAGGGCTCGTGCGCGTGGAGAACGCCAAGCCCCACCTGCGCGAACTCGCCCTCGGTGGAACGGCCGTCGGCACGGGGCTGAACACCCACGAGGAGTTCCCCGAGCGCGCGGCCAAGTACATCAGCGACGAGACGGACATCGCCTTCCGCGAGGCGGACAACCACTTCGAGGCGCAGGCGGCCCACGACGCGATGAGCGAGGCCCACGGCGCTCTCAGGACTATCGCGGGGTCGCTGAACAAAATCGCGAACGACCTTCGGCTGTTGGCTTCGGGCCCCCGGAACGGCATCGGCGAAATCGAGCAACCCGAGAACCAGCCCGGGTCCTCGATTATGCCCGGGAAGATAAACCCGGTCGTTGCCGAATCCATCAATCAGGTTCACAAGCAGGTCGTCGGCAACGACGCGGCCGTCTCCGCGGGCGCCGCTGAGGGGCAGATAGACTTGAACCTCTACAAGCCCGTCCTCGCCAACGACTTCCTCCAGTCCGCCCGATTGATCGCGAACGGCAGCGAGGCGTTCGCGGAGAAGTTCGTCGCGAAACTCGAAGCCAACGAGGAAACGTGTGAGGAACAGGTCGAGCGCAGCATGGCGCTCGCCACCGCGCTGAACCCGCACATCGGCTACGACGCGGCCTCCAAAGTCGCGAAGCAGGCGCTCGCGGAGGGGAAAACGGTGCGCGAGGTCGCCGTCGAGGGCGGCTACCTCAGCGAGGAGGAGGCCGACGAAGTGCTCGACCCGGCGAAGATGACGGAGCGCGGGATTCTGGGCTCGGAGTAGAGACCGCGTTTCGCGGGGAACCGCCCGCGTACGCTCCCCCCGGTGGCCGTTCGTCGGCGGGTTTCGGGATATCTACCTCAATCATCAAACATCGGTTTCGACGCATGTCGTGAAAAATCGTGCCGAGTGGCGAAGCGATAAGTCCCACCCCTCCGATGAATAGGTATGAGCGAAACTGATGAACTCAAGCCCGGACTCGAAGGCGTCACCGTCGCCGAGACGCGCTTGAGCAACATCGACGGCGAGAACGGACAGCTCGTCATCGCGGGCTTCCCGGTCGATGAGCTCGCGCCGAACGCGACGTTCGAGGAAGTGCTCTACCTGCTTCGCGAGGACGAACTTCCGACACACGACGAACTCGCCGACTTCCGTGCGGAGCTCGCCACCCGCCGCGCGGTCGCCGACGAGGCCATCGAGACGGTCGTCCGCGCGGCCGGCGAGGAGGGCCAGACCGCGATGGACGCCCTCCGAATGGGTATTTCCGCTGCGAGCCTCGGCCGCGAGGGCGAGGAGGACCCCGCCGAGGACTCCCTGGACGCCGTGGCGAAGATGCCGACGCTCGCGGCCGCGTACAAGCGCGCCAGCGAAGGGAACGAGCCCGTCGAGCCGCGCGAGGACCTCCGCCACGCCGCCAGCTACATCCACCTCCTCACGGGCGAGGATCCCGACGAGGAGGCCGCACGCGGGCTGGAGACCTACCTGAACACCGTCGTCGACCACGGGCTGAACGCCTCGACGTTCACCGCGCGTACCATCGTCTCCACGGAGTCAGACGTCGTTTCGGGCGTGACGGGCGCCGTCGGCGCGCTGAAGGGCCCCCTCCACGGCGGCGCGCCCGGCCCCGTCCTCGACATGATTGAGCGCGCCCACGAGCGCGGCGATCCCGAAGCCGTCCTGCGCAAGGAACTCGAAGGCGGCAACCGCCTGATGGGCTTCGGCCACCGCGTCTATCGGACCCGCGACCCCCGCGCCGCCGTCCTCGAGGAGGCGTCCAAGGAGTTCTACGAGGGCGCCGGCTCCGCCTTCTTCGAGACGGCCCGCGAGACCGAACAGGTGGGCATCGAACTCTTAGAGGAGCGCAAACCCGACCTCAACCTCTCGACGAACGTTGAGTTCTACACCGCCGTGCTGCTCCGGGGCGTGGGCATCCCCCGCGACCTCTTCTCCCCGACGTTCGCGGTGGGGCGTGCCGCCGGCTGGACGGCCCACTGCCTCGAACAGTTGGAGGACAACCGGCTCATCCGCCCGCGTTCGCGCTACGTCGGCGGCGAGGACCGGACGTGGACCCCCGTCGAGGAGCGCGAGTAGCGAAACGGGGACTGAACGGTTTTTTACCCCTGCCCGACCCACCGTTGGGTAATGAGCGACGGCGACTACGATTACGAGGCACTCGGGTTGGTGGCCGGCCTCGAAATTCACCAGCAACTCGACACCGAAACGAAGCTGTTCTGTGCCTGTCCGACCGAGCGCCGCGAGCCCGAGGAGTCTGACAGGGCATTCACCCGGTACCTCCACCCCACGAAATCCGAGTTGGGCGAAATCGACGAAGCGGCCCTAGAGGAGAGCCAGGTCGACCGGGAGTTCGAGTACCTGGCCTTCGATTCGACCTGCCTGGTCGAGGAGGACGACGAGCCGCCCCACCGCCTCGACGACGAGGCGCTCGACACCGCCCTGCAGATCGCGGACCTGCTGGACGCCGAGCCGGTCGACCAGGCCCACGTGATGCGGAAGGTCGTCATCGACGGGTCGAACACGTCGGGCTTCCAGCGCTCCACCCTGCTGGCGCGGGAGGGCGAAATCCATACTGAAGAAGGCGCCGTCGGCATCGAGGACCTCATGCTCGAAGAGGAGTCGGCGGGACGGGTCGAGGAGACCGAGACTGGGGTTCGGTTCAGCCTCGATAGGCTGGGGATTCCGCTCGTCGAAATCGGCACCAAACCCGATATCCGCTCGCCCGAACAGGCGCGGGACGCCGCCGAGCGCATCGGCATGCTCCTGCGCTCGACGGGGAAAGTGAAGCGCGGCCTGGGGACCATCCGCCAGGACGTGAACGTCTCCATCGCCGAGGGCGCCCGCGTCGAGATGAAGGGCGTCCAGAGCCTGGACGACATCGACGACATCGTCCGCCTCGAAGTGGGCCGCCAGGTCGAGTTGCTCGACATCGCCGACGAGCTGGCGGAGCGGGACGCCGCGGTGGGCGACCCCGAGGACGTGAGCGGCGTGTTCTCGGACACCGATTCGGGCGTCATCGCCGGCGCACTCAACGACGGCGGCGCCGTCCACGCCGTCCTTCTGGAGGGTTTCGACGGGCTCCTCGGGCGGGAGCTCCAGCCGGACCGCCGCCTCGGAACGGAGCTCTCGGATCACGCCAAGCGCCACGGCGCGGGCGGGGTCTTCCACACGGACGAGTTGCCTGCCTACGGCGTCACCGACGCGGAGGTCGAGGCCCTCCGCGAAGCCGTGGGCGCCGACCCTGAGGACGGCGTAGCGCTCGTTGCGGACGAGGAGGACATCGCGGAAAACGCCATCGCGGCCGTCGCCGAGCGCGCCGAGGCCGCCATCGAGGGGGTACCCGAGGAAACGAGAGACGTGAAACAGGACGCGACGTCCGCGTACCTCCGCCCACTGCCCGGCGCCGCGCGGATGTACCCCGAGACGGACGTGCCGCCCGTCGAACCCGACCTCGGGGAGGTCGACCGCCCGGAACTCCTCACGGAGAAGGTCGAACGCTACCAGTCCGAGTTCGGCCTGGGCGCGGGGCTGGCCGAACAGGTCGCCTACGGCCGGCGCTGGGAACTCTTCGAGGCCGTCGTGGCCGAGGGCGTCGACCCGACGGTCGCCGCGGACACCCTCGAATCCACGCTCACCGAACTGCGCCGCGACGACGTGCCCGTCGAGAACCTCACCGACGACCACCTTCGCGACGCGCTCGCGCTCGTCACCGATGACGAGGTGCCCAAGGGCTCTATTGGCGACCTGTTGACGGCGCTCGCGGAGGAGCCCGGGTTGAGCGCCGCGGAGGCCGTCGAACAGGAAGACTTGGGCGGCGCCGCCGAGGAGGAGGTGCGTGACGCCGTCCGGGAGGTCGTCGAGCGCAACGCCGACCAGGTAGAACAGGAGGGGATGGGCGCCTTCTCCGGCCTGATGGGTGAGGCGATGGGCGCTCTCGGGGGGCAGGCCGACGGCGAACTCGTCTCCAGTGTGCTCCGCGAGGAGATCGGCAAGCGCACGTAATGGCACCCGCCCGCACCTTCGAGGACATCGAGCTCGGGGAGACGAGGGAGTTGGGGAGCCACACGTTCACCAGCGAGGGCATCGTCGCGTTCGGCGAACAGTTCGACCCACAAGTGATGCACACGGACCCCGAGCGAGCCGCGGAGACGCCCCTTGGCGGGCTTATCGCCTCGGGTTGGCACACCGGCTCCGTGACGATGCGACTCCTCGTCGATTCCTACCTCTCCGAACTCGCCGTGGTCGCGGGGAAAGGGGTCGATAAACTACGCTGGCCGACGCCGGTCCGCCCGGGCGATACGCTCGTTGCCGACCTCGAAGTCGTCGGGAAGGAGGCCGACAGACCCGAACGCGGAACCGTGCGAATGGAAGTGACGGGAAAAACCGAAGCGGGGACGGCGATTTCCTTAGTGGCGCTGGGCGTCGTGGCGCGTCAGGGGCCGTCGAGGTCGGCGGCGGACGACGGCGACCCGGACTCATCGGAGTCGGCAGTGGAGGACCCCTCGGAGTCTTCCGAGTCGGAGTGAGCGCGCTCGACGGCCTCGTGTGCCCGTCCCAGAACGCCCCGCATCGTGTTCAGTTCCCGGCCCGTCGGGTGGGCGCGGCCCAGCAAGCGTCGGGCCAAGCGCATCGTTTTGGCCTCCTTCTCCTCGGGGTAGTGTAAGTCCGAGAGGAACGCCTCGAACGCGGCGTAGAACCCCTCGATTTCCTCCTCGTCGGCCCGCGAGCGCTCGACATCGGGAAGTTGGCTCTCCCCCATCGCCAACTCCCGGAGTTCGTATAGCGAGACGGTGGCGGCCTGGCCCAGATTCAACACCGGGTACTCCTCGCTCGCGGGCACCGCGCAGATCTCGTCCATGACTTCGAGTTCGTCGTTGTGGAGGCCGACGCGCTCGCGCCCGAACACCAGACAGGTGTCGGTTTCGACCGTTCGCAGGGAGTCGGCGAGTTCAGCGGGCGTCCGGAAGGGGTAGCGGACCGGGCGGTTGCCCGTCTCGCCGGTGACGGCGGTGAAGCCGACGGTGTGGTAGTTCGCGACGATTTCCTCGACGGTCGTCTCCCGGGCGTTCGGGAGCACGTCCTCCCGGGCGTGGCCGGCGAAGCCGTACGCCTCGCCGTCGGGGTCCAACTCGGGCGGGTTCACGAGCAGGAGTTCCGAGAAACCGAAGTTCTTCATCGCCCGGGCGACCGTCCCCACGTTCCCGGGCGTCTCGGGTTCGACCAGCGCGACGGCCGGGGCGCTCATGTCGGGTACTCGGAGTCCAGATCGAGGTCGTCGGTGTCGAGTTCCTCGCCCTCCTCCTTTCGCTGCCGGCGCTCGGTCACCTCCTCGCCCTCGTAGGCCTCGCCGGCTTTCAGGTCGATTTCGACCTGTTCCTCCTCGGGCAGGTCGACGTTCCGGAACTCCAAGTCCGGGCGGGCGGGCATCGGCACGTCGGCGGGGTCCGTTTCGGCGGGTTCGGTGCCGTAGCCCTCGGGCGCCCGGTTGCCCGCGTCGAACCACTCGTGGAAGCGCTCCGCGAACGCCTCCTCTCCCCGGTGTTCGTGTCCCTCGACGTCGTACCAGTAGAGGAAGTCCGGCTCGTGTTCCTCACAGAGCAGGACCTCGTCGTTCGGCTCGCCGTACACCGCCGCGGCGACGTTGCAGGGCTCCTTCTCGCCGTGGACGAGCCAGCAGGCGTGACAGGGGTTGTCGTACAGCCCCGTCAGCCGGCTCAGGCGGGTGCGGGCGTCCTCACCCATCTCTTCGAGGGGCCGGAAGTTCCCCTCGTCGTCGAAGACCTCCTCCTCGTCGAAGCGCCAGCCCCGGAGCCCGATACTGACCTTTCCCATACCCCGAATTCGGGGGCGACGCCCAAAAGCCCCGCTATCCCGACCCGTTGTGGCCGCGCTCGAACGTCTGAATCACGTCGTCTTCCGGCGCCGATTTCTCCGTCCGTTCTGTGCGGGGGCGTCCCTAAACACTCCCGTCGAACCGGGGGCGTTTTGCCGGTCGAGTCCCCGGTACGACCATGCGAACTGTCGACGCCGCAGGCCTCCCCATCGGCGACGACCACCCGCCGCGAATCATGGGCGTGTTGAACGTCTCCGAGGAGTCGCCGTACTCGCCGAGCGTCTTCGACGACCCCGCCGAGGCCGCCGACTACGTCGATTCGGCGCTCATCGACGAGGGCGCCGACATCGTCGACGTCGGCCTCGAATCCGCGAACAAGCGCTTCGAGGTCCTCAGCGCCGAGGAGGAACTCGACAGGCTCGACACCGCCGTCGAGACCGTCGAGCGCGTCGCGGGCGACGCCGTCTTCTCCATCGAAACCCGCTATCACGAGGTCGCCGACGAGGCCCTCTCGCGGGGGTTCGACATGGTCAACGACATCTGTGGCTTCGCGGACCCGGAGATGCCGGGCGTCTGTGAGGCCCACGACGCCGCCGTCGCGAAGATGGCCTCCCCGCCCGACTTGGAGCGGCCGGGCGCCGTCGAGGACGTCGACGACATCTACGACGCGCTCGCCCGAAACGGGTTCACGGAGAAGACCATCGTCGACCCCGCCTTCGGGGGGTGGTCCGAGGAGAAGAGCCTCGCGGACGACCGCGAGACCTTCCGCCGGCTCCGGGAGTTCCGGGGGTACGGCCACCCCATCCTCGTCTCCATCAACCGGAAGAACTTCCTCCGGGAGATAGCGGGCCGCGACACCGAGGAAGCCCTGCCCGTCTCGTTGGCCGCGACGTCGATGGCCGTCGAGCGCGGGGCGCACATCGTCCGCACACACGACGTAGCCGAAACCCGCGACGCCGCGCTCGTCGGCCACGAGTTCACGCCCGACCGGGTTAGCACGCCCGAAATCGAGGAGCTCGACGCCGACACCGAGCGGGCGTTCGCGCGCCACCTCGAACGCGCGGGCTGTGACCCGGGACACGCCGCGCGCGGCGTCGCCGCGGCCCTCGAACTCACCGGGCTCACCGACGACGAGCGTCGGACGCTCCGCAAAGCGGCGGAGACGGCGGGCGCGCTGTTCATCAGCGGCGACGCCGACTTCCTCGCGGGCGAAACCGCCACACTCCGGGACGTTGCGGCCGAGCTCGACGGCGAGTCGGGGCTCCCCGGGACGCTCGCCGGCCGCCTGCGGGACCTGTCCGCGTAAGGAGAAGACTTATGCCGGACACGTGCAACCCGTCTCTTGTAAGCCGGACGGGGACCGGGTAGGGGTACCATGCGTCCACGTCCGGCGCGGACTTCCGTGCACAACACCTCTGAGAGATGAGTATGGACTTCTCCGACTGGGAACCGGTCTACGAGCGCATCCTCGCCGATTTCGGCTTCGAGCGGGCAGCGGACGAGGACGCCCGGGACCGCATGAGCGAGTACGCCACGCCGTTCGACACGGAGAGACTGGACTGCGCTGGCGAGACGGTCGCCGTCGTCGGGGCGGCCCCGTCGCTCGCCACCGAACTCGACCGGGTCCGGGCGGCGGAGCGTGTCTTCGTCGCCTCGACCGCCGCCGACACGCTCCGCGAGGCCGACATCGCCATCGACTGTATGGTGACGGACCTGGACAAGAACCCCGGCACTGCGCGGGCCCTGACGGAGGAAGGGACCCCGGTGGCGGCCCACGCGCACGGCGACAACGTTCCCGCCGTTGAGTCGGTGGTTCCGACGTTCGACGCCGCACATACGCTGGCGACGACACAGGCCGCTCCCATCGACGCAGTCTACAACTTCGGCGGGTTCACCGACGGCGACCGAGCCGCCTTTCTGGCTGACGCGATGGGCGCCGAGGCGCTGGTCTTCCCGGGGTGGGCGTTCGATGACCTGTCCGTCCCACCGATGAAGGCCCGAAAGCTCCGGTGGGCCGAGCGGCTGCTCCACTGGCTCGAAACCCGGAGAGGAGAGCGTTTCGAGGTTCTCGACGGGCGCCGCGACGGGCTCGAAATTCCTTAGAAGAGCCCGGCGCCGACGGCGTAGGGCCAGGCCGACCCGCCCACCGCGAGGAAGGCCAGCGACGCGCCGAACAGCGCGACGTTCTTCTGGAACTGGATGATCTCGTTCTGTTTCTCCTCCTCGCCCACGTTCCAGAAGTCGTGCATCAACAGGGCCGTCAGGAGGAAGAAGACGGCGAGCGCGCCCGCCGCGACGACGGGGAAGACGCCGGCCGCGACGCCGAGCGCGCCCAGCAGGAGCGTGACGCCGCTCGCGACGACCGAGAGTTCGGGTGCCGGAACGCCCTTCGCCTCGGCGTAGCCCGCCATGAACTCGGTGTTCGTGAAGTGGCCGACGCTCATGAACGCGAGCACGAGGCCGAAGACGAGACGGCCGAGCAGGAAGAGGACCTCGCCCGCGGCGGAGTCGAGGGCGACCATCAGTTCTCACCCTCCGCGCCGCGGTGGTTCGTTCCGGTACGTAATATCAATCTGAAAGTGGGTTTCATTGCGTTATGTGGTAGTGTCGGGATAGTACATATGCCTTCGCGGACGGCCGGGTTATCAGGTTACACCGCCGTTATCCGGCGAGTTCGAGGGGTTCGAAGCGGAAGCCGGGAACGACGAGGAGGAGGCCGACAGCGATGAGGGCGGCGGGTTCGACCGTCGGCCGTGTGACGCTGGTGGCCCGTCCGAACGAATATATCCCCTCGGTCCCTATCGAGATGCATGTCCGAGACGTCCGAGGGCCCCTGCTCCGTTGTCGAATCGATAGAGCAGATCGGCTCGCAGTGGCGACTGGTCGTTCTCTACGACCTCCAGGACGGCGAGAAACGCTTCAACGAGCTCAAGCGCTCGACGGACGCCTCCTCGCGGACGCTCTCGCGCGTTCTCGACGACCTCCAGGAAGCGGGGCTCGTCGACCGCCGGCTGGAGGAGGACGCCCCCGTGGCGACGTACTACTCGCTGACCGAGAAGGGCCGCTCGCTCTGTCCGGTGTTCGACGCCGTCGAGGAGTGGGCCGAGGAGTGGCTGGGCGAACCCGCGGCGGCGGACGCGGGCGTCTCGGCGTCGATGACCTCCGACTGACGGCTTTTCGTGCCGACCGGTTGCGGTTTTAACCGGGCCGGGGAGTTCCCTGCTCCGGAGAATTTGAGGGACCGAGGAGTAGGGCAACCGTTTACTGTCGCCCCCACGGTGTAGCGGTATGAGCGACTCCGACCCGGACCCCTCCGAGGTGGGCCGACACTTCGAGGAACACGGCTTTCTCTCCTTCCTCGGCCTCACGGTCGAATCCCTCGACCCCGACGACACCGTCGTGCGCGTGCCCTACGACGAGAAGCTGACGAACAGCGGGCTGGGCCCCAGTCACCGCGGCGAACTGCACGGCGGTATCGCGGCGACCCTCATCGACACCGCTGCCGCCATCGCCTGTCGGAGCGCCCTCGATAACCCCGTCGAGAGCGGTATCGCCACCATCGACCTCGACGTCTCCTACCTCGAACGCGCCGCGGGCGACCTGACCGCCGAGGCGAGCGTCGTCCGGGTCGGCGGCACCGTCGGCGTCGCGGAGGTCGACGTGTACAGCGACAACCCCGAGGACGAGGACGCCCTCGTCGCGGTGGGCAAAGGGTCCTACCGGCTGTTCCGGGCGGAAGACGCGGACTCGTAGTCGGTAGTTTGAGGTCGTTTCCACCCCCGTACTGCACATGGACCTCTTCTGGCACCGCGACGACCTGCGGGTCTCGGACAACCGGGGGCTGGCGGCCGCCGCGGACGCCGTCCCGTGTTACGTCCTCGACCCCTCGCTCTTCGAGTACGCCGGCGCCGCCCGGATGCGGTTCATGCTCGACGCGCTCGAATCCCTGCGCGCGGACTACCGGGCGTTGGGGTCGGACCTGCTCGTCGTGGAGGGCGACCCGGTCGATGTCATTCCCGAACTCGCCGACGAGTACGGCGTCGAGCGCGTCGTCCACACCAAAGCCTACTCGGGGCTCGGCCGGGAGCGCGACGCGAGAGTCGAATCGGCGCTCGCGGAGGCGGGCTACGACGTGCGCGTCGAGCCTGACGACCTGCTCCACGAGCCGGGGACCATCACGACGAACCAGGGCGACCCCTATCAGGTGTACAGCTACTTCTGGAAGAAGTGGCGCGACCGGGCGAAGGACGACCCCCTGCCGGCCCCCGACGCCGACGCGCTGGCGAACGTCTCGGGCGACCCGCTCCCCGCGCTTGAGGAGTTGGGCTTCGACGAGCCCGACGCCGAAATCCCCGAGGCGGGCACCGACGCCGCGCGCGAGCGTCTCGCCGCGTTCTGCGACGGGCCCATCTACGCGTACGACGAGCACCGGGATGTCCCCGCGAAGGACGGCACCTCCCGGGTCTCGCAGGACCTCTCGTGGGGGACCCTAGGGATTCGGGAGGCCTACGCCGAGACCGAGGCCGCGATGGTCGCCGCAAGCGACGACAGTGAGCGCGAGCACGTCGAGTCCTACCAGTCCGAACTCGCGTGGCGGGAGTTCTACACCCACGTCCTCTACTTCAATCCGGGCGTCGTCACGGAGAACTACAAGGACTACGAGAACGACGTCGCGTGGCGAAACGACCCCGAGGAGATCGCGGCGTGGAAAGCCGGGGGAACGGGCTATCCCATCGTCGACGCCGGGATGCGCCAGCTCAGGGAGGAGGCGTACGTCCACAACCGCGTTCGGATGGTCGTCGCCGCGTTCCTCACGAAGGACCTGTGCTGTGACTGGCGGGTCGGCTACGACCACTTTCGTACCCACCTGGTCGACCACAACACGGCCAACGACAACGGCGGCTGGCAGTGGGCCGCCTCCACCGGGACGGACGCCCAGCCCTACTTCAGGATATTCAACCCGATGACCCAAGGGGAACGCCACGACCCCGACGCCGACTACATCGCGGAGTTCGTTCCCGAGTTGGCGGGCGTCCCCGCGGACGTCGTCCACTCGTGGCACGAGTTGGACGAAGCAACGCGAAACGAACACGCGCCCGACTACCCCGCGCCCATCGTCGACCACGCCGAGCGCCGGGAGGAAGCCATCGCGATGTTCGAGGCCGCACGCGGCGACTGACGCGGGTTTCGGGGTCCGATGTCGGCGGACGCGAAACCGGGACGCTATTTCCCCCTTCCTCAAAGTTGAAGTTCCCGCCGGTCATTTCCCCACACGGTGATACGATGACTGAGTACGAACTTCCCCCGCTGCCGTACGACTACGACGCGCTCGAACCCCACATCTCCGAACAAGTGCTGACGTGGCACCACGACACCCACCACCAGGGCTACGTCAACGGCTGGAACAGCGCCGAGGAAACCCTCGCCGAGAACCGCGAGGAGGGCGACTTCTCCTCCTCGCCGGGCGCCATCGGCAACGTGACGCACAACGGCTCCGGACACATCCTCCACGACCTCTTCTGGCAGTCGATGTCCCCCGAGGGCGGCGACGAGCCCGAGGGCGACCTCGCCGACCGCATCGCCGAGGACTTCGGCTCCTACGAGGCCTGGGAGGGCGAGTTCCGCGCCACCGCGTCCGCCGCCGGCGGCTGGGCGCTTCTGGTGTACGACTCCTTCAGCAACCAGCTCCGGAACGTCAAAGTAGACAAGCACGACCAGGGCGCGCTGTGGGGTTCGCACCCCATTCTGGCGCTGGACGTCTGGGAGCACTCCTACTACTACGACTACGGTCCGGACCGCGGCGACTTCATCGACAACTTCTTCCAGGTTGTCGACTGGGAGGAGCCCGCCAGCCGCTACGAGGACGTCGTCGGGGCCCACGAGTAAGCGACCAACACGTTCGTTTTTTCGACGCGCTGCGAAGGAGTGTTCTGCGAGGGCCGGGGGGACGCCGCCCAGCGGCGCCTACGGCGTGATGCTCCGGGTTCCGTGCTCGGCGACGACTCCGGCAACGGCGTCGAAGACGGCGCCCCAGTCCACGTCCGCGCCGGCGTCGACGCTCGTCAGCACGCCGATCCGTCCCGAGGAGTCCCCCAGAAAGGTCCGGAACTGGGTGAAGCGGTCGAACCCCCGAACGGTGTAGCGAAACTCCGCGTAGTGGAGTCCCTCGTAGGTGTCGTGGGAGAGATAGCCGAGTCGCTCGTTGTCGATGTACCTCTCGAGGGAGATGTCGGTCAGTCGCTCGCGCACGTCGGGGCGAACGTACACCGTCTCGTGGGTCCGCTCGTCCATCACGTGACAGTCCCGCAGCGCGCTCCCGCACTCGCGTCTGATGGCGGCCAACAGCGCCGCGCGTGCGCTCACCGCCGGTTCTTCCGTCGCCTCCGGAACCTCCGTCTCCACCATCGTGAGTGGAGTTACCACACCACGTGTATTTGGGCGTTTCGTTCCCGTAGTTTTAGGGGGTCCTCGCCCTGTTCCGACTGTGCCCAAACCCAAATCGGAGTTCGAGACGCTGGTGCCGTGTGAGTTCTACGAGCCCGCCGAACTGCTGGCGCCCGACAAGATGTACACCGTCTACGAGATAGCCCGCCTGTTGCAGGACCTCGAACCGGGGGCGGAGCTCGACCCCGACACGGAGAACGTCCTGCTTGACTGGACTATCCCGTGGGTGATGGCGAACGCCGACGACCTCGTCGTTGCGGACCCACCCAACGAGGACGAACCGGGCTACTACGGGCTGAAGGAAGCCTGAACGCCACGCTCGTCCAGTTCGTCGAAGAACGCCTCCGGGTCGAGTTCGGGGACGTCCTCCGATTCGGCGTCCGAGCGCTTCGACTGCCCGGGGTTTGCCCCGACGACGAGGAAATCCGTGTTCGAGGAGACCGAGGACGTCGCGTTCCCCCCGTGTTCCTCGACGAGGTTCTGTAACTCCTCCCTGGTCCACCCCTCGACGGAGCCGGTGAAGACGACGGTCAGCCCGTCGAGTTCGTCGCCCCCCTCGGTTTCGTACGTCCGCGGGTCGACGCCGTGCTCGCGCAGTCGGCGAATCGCCTCCCGGTTCCCCTCGTTGGCGAAGAACTCCCGGACGTGCTCGGCGACCGTCGGACCGATGCCCTCGACGCCCTGTAGTTTTTCCTCGCTCGCGGCCATCACCGAATCCAAATCGCCGAACGCGGCGGCGAGGTCGCGGGCGACTTCCGGGCCGACCTCGGGGATGCCGAGCGCCGAGAGGAACTCCGGGAGCGCGGGGTTCTCGCTCGCTTCCAGTTCGTCGAGGAGGTTTTCTGCGCTCGTTTCGCCCCACCCCTCCAGGTCGACGAGGTCCTCCTCGGAGAGCTCGTAGAGGTCCGCCACGCCCTCGACGAGGCCCGCCTCGACCAGTTGGTCGGCGGCCTCCTCGCCGAGCCCCTCGATGTCGAGGCCGCTGTCGCCCGCGAAGTGCTCGACGGCGCGCTTGAGCTGGGCCGGACAGGAGAGCCCGCCGGTACAGAAATCAAGGGGGCCCTCGCGCTCCACGTCGCTCCCGCAGACGGGGCACTCGGTGGGCATCTCGAAGTGGTCCTCGCCGGCGTGCTCGACGACGTCCTGTACGTAGGGAATCACGTCCCCGGCGCGTTGCACCCTGACGGTGTCCCCGACGCCGACGCCGAGGTCCGCTATCTCCTCTCTGTTGTGGAGGCTGGCCCGGGAGACGGTGACGCCGCCCACGTCGACCGGGTCGAGCAGGGCGACCGGGGTGAGGCGGCCGGTTCGGCCCACCTGCACGACGACGCCCCGGACCGTCGTGGTGTCCGCGCGCGGCGGGAACTTGTAGGCGTACGCCCACCGGGGGAAGCGGGCCGTCGAGCCCAGTTCCTCGCGCTTCACGAAGGAGTCGACCTTGGCGACGACGCCGTCGATCTCGTAGGCGAGGCCCTCACGGCGCTCCAGGAGGCCCTCGCGGTAGTCGAGGAACGCCTCCACCTCGGCGGCGAAGCGGTTCTCGTCGCTCACTGGGAACCCCGACGATTCGAGGAGGTCCCACACCTCGCGCTGGCTCGTCAGGTCGGCGCTCGTCTCCAACACGTCGTAGACGAAGGCGTCGAGGGGGCGCTCGGCGGCCGTCGAGGGATCCAACAGCCGGACCGTGCCGGCCGCGGCGTTGCGCGGGTTGGCGAAGGGCTCCTTGCCCTCCCGGACGCGCTCCTCGTTCAGTTCCGTGAAGCCGTCGCGGGGCATGTACACCTCTCCCCGGACAGCCAGCAGGTCGGGCGCGTCCTCGATTTTCAGCGGCACCGAGCGGACGGTCCGGACGTTTCTTGTTACTTCCTCGCCTTCCTCGCCGTCGCCTCGGGTGACGGCCCGGTCGAGTTCGCCGCCCTCGTAGACGAGTTCGATGGAGAAGCCGTCGAACTTCGGCTCCAGCGAGTAGGTCACCTCGCCCACCGCGTCGCGAACCCGCTCGTCGAAGGCGCGCACGTCGGCCTCGTCCTCGGAGGAGTCAAGCGAGCGCATCGGCGCGACGTGCTCCCGCGTGGGGAGTTCGTCGACGGGGTCTCCGCCGACGCGCTGTGTCGGGGAGTTCTCGGTGTCGAGGTCGAACGTCTCTTCAAGGGCTTCGAGGCGGCGAAAGAGGGTATCGTAGGCGGAGTCGGAGACGACGGGCTCGTTCCGCCGGTAGTAGCGCCGGTCGTGGTAACGGATGGCCTCGCGCAGTTGTTCGGCCTGCTCGCGGGCGCGTTCCGCGTCAAGGTCCTCGACCGGCGTGAAATCGAGGTCGGGGTCGCTCACGTAGGGGTTGTCCGCGGGCCGGTCCATACCCGAGAGGCGAGCGCTCGGGGGAAAAAGACACGGGGCTCCCCCCCGCGGCTTGGGGTATGGCCTACGACGCCCTCCGGGAGAAACTGATAGACGGACCCGACGCGACGCTCGCCGCGTTCCCGGACGGGAGCGTCGACACGCGCTACACCGTGCGCCACGGCGAGGAGGTCATCGCCACCAGACGCCGACTCGGGGAGGTCATCGCCGGCGGGGAGTTCGACTCATTTCGTCTAGAAGGACGGGAGATGCGACCGGGGGGGCAGGCGCCCAACGCCGCCGTGCAGGCCCACGCCCTCGGCGCGGACGTGCGACTGGCGGGCCATCTCGACGCGGGCGCCCTCTCCCGGTTCCCGTTCCCGACCTACTCGATGGGCACCCCCGCGACCGTCACCGTCTTCGAACTCGACGGCGGCGACGTGATGTTCGCGGAGGAGTCCCACAACATCACCGACTGGACGCTCGCGGACCTCCTCGATGCCGTCCCGGAGGGCTTCTTCGACGCCGACGCCGCCTTCGGCGCCAACTGGGTCTCCTTCCCCGGAATGACCGACGCCCTCGAAGCCCTTCCCGAGCACTTGAACGCCGACACGTTCTGTTTCGACCCTGGGAACTGCACGGGGTACGACCGCCGGGAACTGCGGGCGCTGTTGGACGCGCTCGGTGGCTTCGAGGCCGAGACCGTTCTCACGGCGAACCGCGCGGAGGTTCGGGCGCTCGCGGGCGCCGTCGGCGCCGAGGCGGGCGACGACGCCGGGCGCCTGCGGGAAATCCGCAGGGAAACGGGCTGTACGGTCGTCCTCCACGCCGCGACGGAGGCACTGGCGGCGACGCCCGAGGGCCCGATACGCGTTCCGAATCTCGACGTGGGCACGCCGGTCCGCCAGTCGGGTGCCGGCGATCGCTTCGGGGGCGGGCTCGCCGTCGCGCGCGGCGCCGGCTGGGACTGGGAAAGTGCAATCGCCTGTGGGAACGCCTGCGCCTCTCGATACGTCGCGACCGGCGAGACGGGGGACGCGGCCGCGCTGCGCTCGTTTCTCGCCGGCTCCGCCGTGGCCTGAGACTTATGCATCCGGGCGCTGACAGGCCCGTATGGCCGAACAGGCGAGGTTCGAGTTGTACCGCGACAAGGAAGGGAAATGGCGCTGGCGCTTCGTCCACCGCAACGGCAACATCCTGGCCGACAGCGGCGAGGGCTACTCCCGAAAGACCGACGCCAAGGCGGGCATCGAGAGCATCCAGAACCACGCCCCGGACGCGCTGGTCGTCGAGGAGTAATCGGGCCGACAGTTAAGTGAGCGGGCCGGCGGTTTTATGGCTCGAGCGTCCAGGAACCAGGGTATGGCACGCGTACAGGTCCGTCCCGACACGGCGTTCGCCCCCGGGGCGCTCGACGACCCGATACTCGTCGACGGGCTCCCGGGCGTCGGGCTCGTCGGGAAACTCGCGGCCGACCATCTGGCCGAACAGTTCGCGGCGGAGCCCGTCGCGGACGTCCGCTGTCCCGCGCTCCCGAACGCGGCGGTGTACGGGCCCGAGTCCTCGACGGTCCGGACGCCCGTCCGCATCGAGGCCGCGCCCGACGCGGACCTGCTCGTGCTCCGCAGCGACGTGCCAGTCCCCGCCGACGCCGACGGCTTCGCAGAGGCGCTCGTGGCGTGGGCCGACGACTACGGCGCGACGCCGGTCTGTGTCGGCGGGCTGGCCCGCGAGCGCGAGGCCGACGACGAGCGCCCGCCCGAAGTGTGGGGGGTCGCCACGCCCGGCGGGAAGGCCCATCTCGACCGCGCCGGCATCGTCCCGCCCGCGATGCCGGGCGTACTCTCGGGACCGGCGGG
>Ga0207756_100062_pt1 | contig 128663 bp, 133 predicted proteins | sample A23M1SouthBayCA_FD_187748 | JGI IMG/M metagenome (GOLD analysis project Ga0207756, IMG submission 187748) | Aerobic enrichment media microbial communities from Eden Landing Ponds, California, USA - A23 M1 (3) (SPAdes) | ecosystem: Environmental > Aquatic > Marine > Unclassified | place... | reverse complement strand
CGCTGCTACCTCGAGGGGTTCGAGCCGCCCGACGCCGACGTCCTGATCGTCGAGGCGACCTACGGGCGGCCCGACTACGTCTTTCCCGACCACGAGACCGTCGAGCGCGAGATCCGGGAGTGGCTCGCCGAGACAATGGACCGGCCGGTGATCTGCTTTGGCTACGCCCTCGGTCGGGCGCAGAAGCTCGAGTACCTCCTCGAGCGCTCCGATCGGACCCGGGTCCTCGTCTCGGACGTCATCGCAGACCTGAACGAGCCGATCGCCGAGCACGCCGGCGTCACCTTCGACGTCCAGCGCTTCGCCGAGGTTCGGAGCGGCGATGGGCCGGACCTCGAACCGGGCGACGCACTAGTGATGCCCTCACAGGTCTCGGGAATGGAGTGGATCGACGACCTCGTCGAGCGGACCGAGGCACTCCAGGCGGGCTTCTCGGGCTGGGCCGTGGATCGCTCGTATCGGTTCCGTGGCGGCTTCGACGCGACGTTTCCGCTCTCGGATCACTGCGACTTCGAGGAGCTGCTCGGGCTCGTCGAGGCGGTCGATCCCGACGCCGTCTACACCCAGCACGGGTTCGCCGACCAGCTCGCCGCGGAACTCGACCGCCGCGGCTACGACGCCCGATCCCTCAAGCGAAACCAGGCGACGCTCGGGGAGTTCTGACCGTCGGGACGGCGTCGTCGGGTCGAGTGGCGTCGCACCTGGACGCAGCCTGGACCCGCTTCCAGCGCGTATATGTCGATCGCACTCCACGATCGACCCATGCACGCAACGGATCGCAGGATGCGGAGGGGAACACAGCCGTGGACCTGATCGCCCACGGCGGCGCGGGGAGTCCACCCGAGGAACCCGACAGCCGGCAGCAGGCGCTCGACGCGGCGGCCACAGCGGGCGTCGCCGAGACCACGCCACTCGACGCCGTCGAGGTCACGGTGCGGGCACTGGAGCACGACCCCCGATTCAACGCGGGGATCGGCGCGAGCGTGCAGTCCGACGGCGTCCCCCGGACCGACGCCGGCGTGATGACCGACGATCGCGAGATCGGCGCCGTAGCCGGGACGCCCGGAGTCGAACACGCGGTGACGCTGGCCCGGGTCGTCCTCGAGGAGACGCCACACGTCCAGGTCGCGGGCGTCCACGCCGTCGACCTCGCGGCGGCTTTCGACGTGCCGGTCGAGGTCGACCTCTGGTGCGACCGAACGCGCGAGCGGTGGGAGGCCCTGGATCCGCCGCCGCTGCACACCGGCGTCCAGCTCGAGTGGGTGCTCGACCGCCACGGTGGCGGTGACGGGGGCGAGGGCGGCGACGGGATTGAGGCCGGAGACGGGGTTGCGGCCGGCGACGGGAGTGGCGGCGCAGGAGCCGCTGGAACCGGCGGGTCGGGACCGACCGGCACGGTGGGTGCCGTCGCCCGCGAGGGCGACCGGATCGCAGCCGCGACCTCGACGGGCGGTCGGTGGGCGGCGCTGGCCGGACGCGTGGGCGACGTCCCGCAGGTCGGCTCGGGCTTCTTCGCCGCCGAAGCCGCGGGTGCGAGCGCGACCGGCTCCGGGGAGGACATCGTGAAGACGACGCTCGCGAAGTCGGCCGTCGACGCCGTCGACGCCGGGGCCGACGCGGACGACGCGGCGCGGCAGGCCATCCAGGCGTTCGGGGAGCACGCGGCGGGGACGGCCGGCGTGATCGTCGCCGACGCCGACGGGGGCCTCGGGAGCGCCTACGACAGCGAGGCGATGCAGACGGCGACTGCGCGGCGCTGATAGAACCGGTTCGGTGCCCGGTGGCTCGTCCGGTGGCGGTTCGACCGACGGGCCGTCGCCTGGCGGCCGTGGTTCGTCGATCGTCGAAACGTACTTTTATTATCGTCGTATCGAAAGTCGGTGACTGATGCTCGAGCGCACACCGGGTCGATCGGCCTCGCGGTGCCCGGACTGCGGTGCGGCGGCGATCAACGTCCAGGGCGTCGCCGACTGCCCGCGCTGTGGCTGGCGCGGGATGCGGGGCCATCACTGACGACGGCTGGACCAGCTCCGAGGCGACATGGTGGGCGGCGCCGTCGGCCAGCGCGAGCAGGGCTTGCTTTCAGTGCCGCTGAGACCGCGATCCACGAGCGGCGTCGTCGGTCGGGATATCGGACAGCAGGCGCACGCGCGAGCGGTGAGGCGTCCCCGCCGATACGGGTCGCGGCGGCCGATCGCAACGCCGGGCCGAAACCTTGAATCAGCGACCCCTCGTTTGTTATGCAGTGGCGGCACCATCACTGGTTGCCGGGACCGTTCTCGGATTGCTCGGCGTCGGCGTCATCGCAGCCATAGCGCTGAGCGTCGTCGCCTGGCGGCGTCGTGACACACCTGGCTCGCGGAGCTTCATCCTGTTCTTGATGAGTGCTGCCGTGTACGCCGGGGCGTCGTTCGCAGTGATGATCACCCCGGGTGCGGACCTCGCCCTCCTGTTCTACCACGTAGCGACCGTCGGGGGCGTCGCGATCGGCATCACGTGGCTCCTCTTCGTGATCGAGTACGCCGGCTACTGGGAGAGCCTCGCCTGGTGGAGCCACCTCGCGATCTGGGGACTGCCCGGCGTGTACGCGCTCACGGTCCTCACCAACCCGATGCACGGCCTCGTGTTCTCGACGACGGTGACGAGCTACGAGTCGCTGACGCTCGTGTCGCCGACGTTCGAACCCCTCGGGAGGGTGGCGATCGTGTACATCCTCGGGTTGACCCTCGTCAGCTACGCCATCCTGACCCACCTCTTCCTGCGGACGCGGAACGTCCACCGCAAGCAGACGGGGGCGATCCTGTTCGGGGCGCTGATTCCGATGGTCGCCTACGCCGTCTTCCTCGGCGGGATCGGGCCACACCCAGCACTGGACCTCACGCCGGTCGCGTTCTCGCTCGAGGCCGTCGTCGTCGGATGGGCACTGTTCCGCTATGACTTCCTGGCGGTCTCGCCGATCGCGACGGAGCTCTACCTCCAGCGGATGGCCGATCCGCTGCTCGTCCTCGACGAACGCGATCGCCTCGTGGACTACAACGAGTCCGCGGCGGCGGTACTGGGCCTCGAGAATCCCGGAACGCGTCCCCATATCCGCTCGATCAGTTCGACCCTGGCGGGTGCCCTCGACGGAGACGGCGGTGCCGTCGAACTGTCCACGCCCGACGGCCCGGCGAGGTTCGACCTGACGGAGACCTCGATCCACGATCAACACGACCGGCTCCGGGGGAGCATGGTCGTCCTCCGCGACGTCACCGAACTCGAGGAACAGCGTGCCGAGCTCCAGCGGAAGAACGCCCAGCTCGAACAGTTCACGAGCGTCGTCTCTCACGACCTGCGGAACCCGCTGAACGTCGCGAAGGGCTTCGCCGAACTCGCGAGGGACGAGGACGATCCCGCCGCACTCGAGCGATCCATCGACGCGATGGACGACATGGAGGCCCTGATCGACGACCTGCTCACCCTCGCCCGGGAGGGCCAGTCCGTCGGTGAGCTCGAACTCGTCTCCTTTCGTGACGTCGTCGACGCCGCGTGGGAGGAGGCGCCGACGGGCGACGCCGTGCTCGCGGTCGACGACGACGCCGACTTCGAGTGTTACGCAGATCCCGATCGGTTCCGGGAGCTACTCGGGAATCTGTTCCGCAACTCCGTCGAGCACGGAACGCCCGATCCGGCGAGTGACTCGCCCGTGGCATCCGACGACGGCTCGAGCGAGGACGCCTCGAATGCTGCCCCGGACGCGTCGGACGAGACGAGTCCCGAGGGCGACGGGGACGTCGCCGGCGGGCCCAGGCTCACCGTGACCGTCGGGAAACTGGACGATCGCTCGGGCTTCTACGTGGAAGACGACGGGGTCGGGATCCCGGACGCCCACGCCGATTCGGTGTTCGAATCCGGGTTCTCGACGTCCAGCGGCGGCACCGGACTCGGCCTCTCGATCGTCTCCACGATCGCGAACGGCCACGGGTGGGGCGTCTCCCTCGGGGAGAGCGAGGCCGGCGGCGTCCGCCTCGAGTTCGACGGCGTCCGCATGGCGAGTGCCCGCTGAGCTGGCCGGTCATCGGTTCCCGAGTCGGAACGCCTTTGCAGCCTACCGTCGAATCGGGAACAATGACCGGGAGCGATCCGGATCTCGAGGCCGAGCAGTACGAGAAGCACCGCGAGGCCGGCGAGATCCTCGCAGAGGCACGCGCAGACACCGTCGAGCGCCTCGAGGTCGGCTCGAAGTACGGCGACATCGCCGAGTTCGCGGAGGAGCGCATCCGCGAGCTGGGCGGCGAGCCCGCGTTCCCCCTGAACATCTCCGTCGATCACGAGGCCGCCCACGCCACGGCGACCGTCGACGACGACCGCCAGATCGGCGCTGGCGTCGTGAACCTCGACATCGGCGTCCACGTCGACGGCTGGCTCGCCGACTCTGCGGTGACCGTGGATCTGACCGACGAGCACGGCGATCTCGTCGCCGCGAGCGAGGAGGCGCTGGACGCCGCCATCGACACGATCGAGGCTGGCGTCCCCACCGGCGAGATCGGCGCCGCCATCGAGGAGGCCATCGACGCCCGTGGGTTCAACCCCGTCGTCAACCTCACGGGCCACGGCCTCGGCCGCTGGGAGCAACACGCCGACCCCAACATTCCCAACCGGGCGGTCTCCCAGAGCACCTCACTCGAGGCCGGCGACGTCGTCGCCATCGAGCCATTCGCGACCGACGGCGGCGGGAAGGTCTCCGAAGGCAGCCACGAGGAGATCTACGCGCTCGAGGAGGAGTCCTCGATCCGCAACCGCGACGCCCGCCAGGCCTTAGAGCAGATCACCGAGGAGTTCCAGACGCTGCCGTTCGCGACGAGGTGGCTCGACGTCCGCCGGCCCGAGATGGCGCTGCGCCGCCTGGAGCAACAGAACATCGTCCATGGATACCCGGTGCTCCAGGAGGACGAGGGCAGCCTCGTGAGCCAGAAGGAACACACCGTGATCGTGACCGAGGGCGGCTGTGAAGTGACGACGGAGTAGCGGGTGTTCGCTCGCTGCAGGCGACTGTCAGACCGCGGACCGCCCGGGAGCCCCCGCCCGCCCATCGCTGGAGGAGAGTCGATACGCCGCCGGAGGGATGCGGTGACCGCTGCGTCCGGTTTCGCCGGGACGCAGGGTGGTGGGGAGGACGGGTCTGTCTGTAGCGTTTGGACCTCGAACGAGAGCGTTCGACGCGGTCACCTCCTGCGGTGATCCCGCTCACCCCCGGTCAGTCGTCCGTCGCGATCCACCGCCGTGCGTCGTCGACTGACTCGAACACCCGGACGCCGATGTCCTCGAGTTCGGCGATCCCACGGTCGTACGTCCGCGAGGTCGCGTCGGGCACGACCCCGATCCGGTAGTCCCTGGCGCTCGCGTCGTAGATCGTCGTCCGCGGGCAGTTCGGGAAGTTACAGCCACAGACGACGACGGTGTCGATGCCGAGGGCCTGGAGGCGATCGTCGAGGGTCGTTCCGTAGAAGGCACTCCATCGGGGCTTGTACATCGCCCACTCCCGGGGACCGAGTCGCTGGAACTCGCCAGCGAGCAGCTCCTCGGGGTCGAGCGGGCCGGCACCCTCGGGCGTCAGTTCCGGAACGACCTCCGCGCCGGCCGTCCCCGGCCGGACGATCTCCGCGCCCTCCTCGATCGCTCGCCGGCGACAGGCGTCGACGTTCGAGCCGTCGCCGCGGTAGAGCCGGACGACGTGGACGATCGGCGCACCGTCGGCTCGGAACGCCTCGACGACGTCCCGCATCCCAGGGACGGCCGCTCGCGTCCCCTCGATCTCGGCCGGTGCGCCCTCGTCCGTGAAGTCCCGCTGGACGTCGATCGTCAGGAGCGCCGACGACGTCGGGTCCGGGCGGACGTACGAAGCCATGCCCCCCGATCCGAGCCAACGCACAAAGCTCCTCGGGGCGGCCGCTTCCGGGCGAAGCGGGCGATCACAGAAGGGGCTGCACGCGAGGTCTGTCCCGACTCAGAGACGACCGACTTCACCGACTTCGACGGACTCGACCTGGTCGACGCCGGCGAAGGCCTCCTCGACGGCCTCGGTGCCACCGGCCTCGTCGGGGACGATGACCGTCGGCAGGAGTGCGACGAGGCCGAAGGCGACGTCGTCGCGGCCGAAGCCGTTGATCTCCGCGCCCTCGGGCAGGGAGTCGGCGAGGCGCTCCTCGAGGTCGTCGAGGTCGACCTCGGGCGATTCGGGCATCACCTTCAGCTGGGCGGCGACCTTCCCCATGGTCAGGGCCCCGTGAAGCCACAGGAGGGACACTTGTAGAGGTTGCTCTGCTTCCGGCACTTGGCACACCGGTGGATCCGGGTGCCGCAGTCGGGGCAATCGAACGACGCGGCGTTCGACCCCGCGATGTTGATCCCACACGAGACGCACTTCTGCGCTCGCTTCTGTCGGGACTCGCTCATGGCCACGAATTTCCCGGGCGTGGCTTTAACCGTTGTCTTTCGGGGCTCGGGGTGTGCCGGTGTCCCGTCGGGTCCCAGCCCCGTCCGCGGCGCCGCGCCAGCGCGCCGGTGCGGTTGCTCAGACCGCCAGGAGGGCTCAGACCGCCAGGAGGAGCGGGACGATGAGCACGCCCATACAGTGGACCCGGTAGGCCCCCGAACGGACCGGGATCATCCCGATGGCGGTCGCGACGACGAAGAGCGCGATTCCCAGCGGCCCGGCGAACGCGTAGGCCACGACGAGCAGCAACGAGAGTACGGCCGCGGAGACGATCCGGTGGTCCAGCCCGCCGACGATCCGGAGGTAGGCGTCGCCGACGGCGAGTGTCACCCCTGCAGCGAGGGCCCCCGCCAGCAACACGCTCGCGACGAGCACCGGGAGGTTCAGCGGGGGCACCAGCTCGTCGACGCCGACGAGGACGCCCGTCCGCGGGCGGCCGATCGCCCACAGCGCGAACAGCGCGAAGATCGCGTTCGCCGTGTCGACGCCGCTGGTCGCGACGACGTAGCCGCGCTCGGTGACGTCCCCGGGCATCGCGACGAGGATGGCGACGCCAGCGATCGCCGCAGAGATCCCCGGCAGGTAGCCGACGACGGCGCCGGCGACCGTCCCCGCCAGCGCCGTCGCGCCGACCCGGCCCGGCGGCTGGCAGATCGCCGCGTCGCCCTGCGGCGGAACGCCACCGCCTCGCATCGCCTCCAGCAGGACCGGAGCGCCGAAGAGTCCCGCGAACAGTGGCGCGAGCACGCCGCCGGCCGAGAGCGGGGCAGCGGGATCGGCGTCGAGCGCCCACCAGCCCAGCGTCCCGGAGGCAAGTAGCGTGAGTGTGGCCGCGACCCGTGATCGCCGCGTCCGCTCGGCGGCCAGCATTCCCACCACGACCGCCGCGAGGATCGCCTGGAGGTGTTCGACGACGAACGGATAGCCCTCGATCATCGCGGCGGTGATCGGCACGGCCAGTGGCACCGCCAGGACGACCGCAAGCGCGCTGCCGAGGACGGACAGCCGAATGGCCTCCCGGCCGCGGCCCTCGAGCACGAGCCGGTGGGCCGGGAGGGCCGACACCGCCATCTCGGCGTCGGGGACGCCGATCGCCAGCGCCGGAATCGCGTTGAGGAACGTGTGGGCGACGCCGGCGGCCAGCATCGCGGCGGCGATCGCGACGGGCGGGCCCGGCAACCCGATGGCGACGCTCGCGAGGACGAGCGCGACGTTGTTGGCGTGGAGACCGGGGACGAGCCCGGTACAGGTGCCCAGCGCGGTGCCGCCGGCGACCGCCGCGACGAAGGTCAGCGTCAGCTGGAGGTCGACGATCGGCGTCACGCCGGGCAACGGCATCGAGCGGAGGTGGCCGCGGGATCGCCCTTGAGGGTGTGGAGCTGACGGGCGGTGGACGACCGGGCCGGGGAGTCGGTCCCGCCTCAGCGATCGACGTCACCCATGATCGGATCGAGGCTGCCGAGCGTCGCCACGAGGTCGGCAACGTACCCTCCCTCGGCCATCTCGGGCAAGGCCTGGAGGTTCGAGAACGACGGGCCGCGAATCTTGAAGCGGGCGGGCGTGTCGGTGCCGTCCGAGCGGAGGTAGATCCCGAGTTCTCCCTTCGCCGCCTCGACGGCGCGATAGAGTTCGGCGTCGCGCTCGGGCTTGATCGTCCGCGGGACGTTCGCCTGAACCGTCCGCTCGTCCGCCGGCCACTCTTCGAGCAGGTCGAGGCACTGCTCGACGATCTTCGCTGACTCCTGGAGCTCCCGGAGCCGGACGAGCACCCGGGCGTAGTTGTCACAGCCGTCCTCGACCACGACGTCCCAGTCGAGTTCGTCGTAGTAGCCGTAGGGATCGTCCCGGCGGAGGTCGTAATCGATCCCCGACCCGCGGGCGACCGGGCCGGTGCAGCCGTAGGATTTCGCGACCTCGGGCTCGAGGACGCCGGTGTCCACCGTCCGGAGCTGCATGATCTCGTGGTCGGTCATGAGCGACTGGTACTCCGCCATCGCCTGCGGGATGCCAGCGAGCACGTTCCGCGTCAGCTCGAAGAACTCCTCGCGAGGCTCGGGCAGGTCCCAGGCGACCCCGCCCAGCCGGAAGTAGTTGAACATGAGCCGCTGGCCGGTCAGCTCCTCGAGGACCGACTGGACCCGCTCGCGTTCCCGCATCGACCACATGAACATCGCCGTGAAGTCACCGACGACGTCCAGGGCGTAGGTTCCGACCGCGAGCAGGTGGCCCAGCATCCGGGAGAGCTCCGCCGACATCGTTCGGACGATCTGCGCGTACTCCGGCACCTCGATGTCCGCCAGGTCTTCCGCGGCGCGGGCATAGGCCCACTCGTTACACAGGCCCGCGCCGGACCAATCCCAGCGATCGGGGTAGGGCATGATCTGGTGGCGGTAGGTGCCCTGCTGACACATCTGTTCCTCGCAACGGTGGATGTAGCCGATGTCCGGCTCGACGTCGACGATCTGTTCGCCGTCGAGGACGGCCTCGAGGTGGAGCACCCCGTGCGTCGCGGGGTGGTGGGGCCCGACGTTGAGGAACATCGTCTCGGTTCCATCGAGGCTGTCGGACTCCGCCGCCGCGGTGCCGTCGGTGCCGTGCTCGACGCGCTCGCTCTCCGCGATCGGATTCGCGTGTTCGCGGAGCGTGACGATCTGTGGCCGATCCTGATCGAAATCCTCCCGGAGTGGGTGGCCTTGCCACGTTTCGGGCAGGAGGAGCCGCTCGAGGTTCGGGTGGTCGTCGTACTCGATGCCGAGCAGGTCGTAGGCCTCCCGCTCGTGCCAGCGAGCGGTGTCGTAGACCCCAGCCGCGCTCTCGCTGTGTGGGTGGTTCGGGGTGGTCGGGACCACCACGCTCAGTTCGTCGGTCGGATCGTCGTAGCGCCGGAGGTGGTAGATCGACTCGTAACGGTCGGCGTACTGCTGGGCAGTGACGCAGGCGCAGTGGTCGTAGCCGGCCTCGCGCCGGAGGGCGGACAGGACCACCTCGACCTCGTCGGGCCGGATCACGATCCCCGGAGCGTTGCCGTGCTCCTCGCGGTCGAGCACTGCGTCGGCCACCGCTGGCGGCAGTCCGTCGGCGTGGCCCTGCTGCCGATCGTCGGCTCCGGCGCCACCGTCGTCTCTCCCCGACTGTTCCCTGCGGTGCTCCTGCTGGTGTCCCCTCACGGTGGACTCGTTGCCGCGCCAGCACACCGATCTATCGCCTCTCTAGAGAGGCGGGTTTAAGTGCGAGCCAGGGCAGCCATCGGGCGATGCGATCGCTGCGACTCCGCGTCGCGATGCCACCCGCGCAGCGCCACCCGATGCACGAGTTTGCGATGGACCACGGTGGCTACACCGCTTACTGGCAGCTCCACTGGGAGGGGCGCCCGGAGACAGGGATGCGGATACTGTTCTACATCGAGGGCCCGCGCGAGCCGTATCTCGACGCGCTGGAGGAACGAACCGAGTCGGCGGCACACGCTGTCACCGACGCTGCGGGAGACGGGTTTTACCTCTACGTCGACGCGGACCTGGAGGGGCTCGATCGTGGTCTCGCCGCAGCGGTCGATCGCCCAGGAACGCTGCTCGTCCCGCCCCTGGAGTACCGGATGGACGGCTCGATCGTCGCGTCGCTCGTCGGACCAGCCGCCGAACTCTCCGCGGCCGTCGAGGACGTGCCCGATTCCCTCTCGCCGGAGGTACTCTGGATCCGCTCCTACGGTGAGGCCTCCTTCCGGAGTGCAGGTGTGCTCACCGACCGACAGCGCGAGGTCGTGGCCGCCGCTCTCGAAGCGGGGTACTACGAGGAACCCCGGGAGGCAACCGTCGAGGGCGTCGCGGACGAGGTAGGCGTCGCGCCGAGCACGGCCGCGGAGCACCTCCGGAAGGCAGAGGCCACGGTCATGGAGCAGGCAGCGAGCGGTCAGGCGGTCGAACCGGCGATCGGACGATCCGCGGATCGAGACTGAGGCTCAGCGCGATACTGTCACTCGGCGATCAACGGCGAGAAGAACGACCATCCCTGACTGCTTGGCCCCAGCACCGGCCGAGCAAGAACCGGGTGAATGACGACGGCGTTACTCCTCGATCGCGAGGGTGTAGAGGCGCTTGCGGGCGTCGGAGAAGGAAAAGCGCGAGTCGACGGCGCCCTCCTCCTCGAGCCGGTTCAGGGCGTACCGGACCGTTCGCGGGGGCAACAGCGTCTCCTCGGCGAGCTGGCTCTGGGTCAGCGTGTCGTTGTACTCGAGCACCTTGGCGACGAGCTTGGCACTCGGGGGCAGGTCACGGACGTCGTCCCAGGACGCGACCGACTCCTCGGAGTCGGCCAGCGCGGACTCGGATGCACTCATCGTGGACCGTCGTACTGGATACCGGGTAATAATATTTCCTATCTCGAAATATAACCAGAAGACATTTCTCAACGGGGGCCGACGGGCCAGATGTGCGGGACTGCGTCGGGCCGAGTGGGCGGTGGGCAAGGATGCCGCGCAAACTGCCCGGAACGGGGCAGACGAGATGCAGAAAGCGTCAGGAGTCGAGAGGAGCCGTTCGTGTGCGGCCAGGAACAGCCGGTCGGCGACGGCCGTCGCGGGATCCCCCAACCGGGCCGAGCGTGGCCGCCCGCGGTCGGCGCACTCGCGGGGAAGCGCTGGAGTGGCCGGCGGTACGATGGCGAGCGGGTCCGTCGTCAGCCGGCGATCGGCTGCTGTGGCCCGGTTGCCACTGCGACGGGTCGAGCCCGAACTCGATCACCGAGTCACACGACTGCGAGGCCCGACCCTGCACGGCCGGCGGCAGGGCACAACCCCACAACAGCGGGGGAGCGAGTGGCTGCCACCACCCGAAGTCTCTTATGAACCACCGCCCTAACTCGCCATCAATGAGCGACACGGCGGAGGAGGTCGAGTTTCCGTACGACGAGGGCGAGGCCTCCGTCTCAGAGAAGATCGACGCGCTGCAGGAACGCCTGGAGGTCCTCGAGTCCCAGAACGAGGAGATGCGGGACAAGCTGCTCGACGCAAACGCCGAGAACAACAAGTACCAGCAGAAGCTCGAGCGGCTGACCCACGAGAACAAGAAGCTCAAGCAGTCCCCGCTGTTCGTGGCGACGGTCCAGGAGATCACGGAGGAGGGCGTCATCGTCAAGCAACACGGCAACAACCAGGAGATGCTCACGGAGGTCACCGAGGAGCTCCGCGAGCGCCTCGAGCCCGACAGCCGGGTCGCACTCAACAACTCCCGGTCGATCGTCAAGCCCCTGGACGACGAGACCGACGTCCGGGCCCGCGTGATGCAGGTCGAGCAGTCCCCGGGCGTCACCTACGGCGACATCGGCGGCCTCCAGGAGCAGCTCATGGAGGTCCGCGAGACCGTCGAGATGCCACTGAAGAAGCCCGGCGACTTCGATAAAGTCGGCATCGAGCCGCCGTCTGGCGTCCTGCTGCATGGCCCCCCGGGGACCGGGAAGACGATGCTCGCGAAGGCCGTCGCCGAGGAGACCGACGCGACGTTCATCAAGATGGCCGGCTCGGAGCTGGTCCACAAGTTCATCGGCGAGGGCGCCAAGCTCGTCCGGGACCTGTTCCAGGTCGCCCGCGACCACGAGCCCGCCGTCATCTTCATCGACGAGATCGACGCCATCGCCGCCAAGCGGACCGACTCCAAGACCTCGGGCGACGCCGAGGTCCAGCGGACGATGATGCAGCTCCTCTCGGAGATGGACGGCTTCGAGGACCGTGGCGAGATCCGCTTCATCGCGGCCACGAACCGCTTCGACATGCTCGACCGCGCGATCCTCCGACCCGGACGCTTCGACCGCCTGATCGAGGTGCCCCTCCCCGACGAGGAGGGCCGGACCCGGATCTTCGAGATCCACACCCGCGACATGAACGTCGCCGACGACGTCTCCTTCGAGCGCCTCGCGACGATGACGGAGGAGGCCTCCGGTGCGGACATCAAGGCCGTCTGCACGGAGGCCGGGATGTTCGCCATCCGCGACGAGCGGACCACGGTCACCGAGGCGGACTTCCGGCAGGCCTGGGACAAGGTCCAGGCCGACGAGTCCGACGAGGACGTCTCGAAGACGTTCGCCTGAGGAACGCAGCCCGTTCTGCCAGCCGCGACCGGCGCATCACAGCCGCCACCGACTCCTCACGTCGTAATACGCCGCAGTCGAACCACCGCATCGACCGTCCTCGGTTACAGCGCACTCACGACCAGCCACGGAAGCACGAAGAGGACGAGGAATACGACCGCGAGCAACGCGCCGTACCCGGCCAGCGTCGCCACCGCGCTCGTCCACGCGGGGTGCTTCAGCGACCGGACCCGTTCGGAGACCTCCATACTTCCGCATGAACGTTCGCCGTGTTAGCGGTTTGGGTCACATGGCGTACCAGCAGGAGGACGACGGCAGACGCTGGCGACTCCGACAGTCTATCGAACCGCCCACAGGAGGCCGTCCCGCCGGCCCCGGAGAGTACCGCGTCGCTTTTGCCGCTGCTAGCGCTATCGCGACTCGATGACGACCATCGACGTGGTGGACAACCACGGGCAGTTCACCCACCTCGAGCAGCGGGCGCTCCGGGACCTCGGGGTCGACTGCGAGATCGTCGACAACGACACGCCCCCGGCGGAGATCGACGCCGACGGCCTCGTGCTCTCCGGCGGGCCCGACATGGACGACCGCGGTCGCTGCGGTGAGTACCTGGACCTCGATATCCCGGTGCTCGGGATCTGTCTCGGGATGCAGGCGATGGCCCTCGAGCTCGGTGGAGCGGTCGGGTCCGGCGACTACGGCGGCTACGCCGACGTGACCGTCGAGTTGCTCGAGGCAGACGATCCCCTGACCGGCTCGCTCTACCCCGAGACGCGAGTCTGGGCGAGTCACGCAGACGAGGTGACGGAGCTGCCGGAGGGCTTCGTCCTCACCGGGCGGAGCGACGTCTGTGACGTCGAGTCGATGAGCGACCCCGAGCGGGACCTCTATGGGGTGCAGTGGCACCCGGAGGTCGCCCACACGGAGGAGGGCGAAGCGCTCTTCGAGAACTTCGTCGCGATCTGTGAGTGAGGCGACGGCCGGAGTGTAGTGAGGGCCCGGACGTCGCCGCTCGATAGCGGCCCGCGCTATTCTTCGAGAAGGTCGTCCACCGCAGCGCGAGCCGCGAGTGCGGCGTCGTCGGCCACCCGCTCCGGATCGGGCGACCCCTCGGCGTCGAGGTAGACGTCGACCTCCAGCACGGCGTCCTCGAAGCTCACCCCGATGTCGACGTCGGCGACCTCGCCGCGGTCGAACCGCGAGAAGACGACGTCCTCGGCCGCCTCGGCTGCGGTCTGCACGACGGTCGCATCGTCGATGGCCGACGGATCGGCGTTGCTGTCGTCGGCCGATGCGTCGCTGGCGTCGGCCGATGCGTCGCTGGCGTCGGCCGATGCGTCGCTGGCCTCGTCCTCGGCTGGCATCCGCTCAGTCGCCGCCGGGGGCCGGACCGCCGCCCATCGGACCGCCGCCGCCCTGGAGCATCTCCTGGAGTTCCTCCTGGAGCTCCTCGAACTGCTCCTGCACGCGCTCCTCCTGCTTCTGGAGGGTCTCCACGCGAATCTCGAGGCTCTCGACGGTCTCCTCGAGGTCCGCCTTGGCCGTCTCGTAGTCCGTCTCGAGCATCAACTCGCCGACCTCCCGGTACATGACGGTCTCCTCGTCGACGTCCTCGAGCTCCTCGAGGGCCGTCTGGGACTCGGTGAGGGTGGTCTCGGCCTCGTTCTTCTGGACGGCGACCTCCTGGGCAGTCTCCTGGAGATCCTGCAGTTCCTCGACCTTCTCCTGTGCCTCGGGCGGCAAGCTTCCTTGCATGGCTCGTGGGTCGGCCCGGGTACTGAAAAACCTCTGCATTCTGGCGTGTCGGCCGGAGCAATCCCTGGCCCGCGCCGGCGATAGCGTCGGAGCTGGGGCGGGGCCCGAGGCGGGTCAGGCGGCCGCGACTGCGGTCGCCTCGGCCGCTGCCACTGCGTTGGACCAGGTCCGCTTGGCCGCCCGGAGCGCTGCGGGATCGGCGGCGTCGATCCGAACGCGGACCGTCGCGTCCTCGCGATCGACACTCGCCTCCGAGCGCTCGCCCTCGATGTCGCCGGCGTCGAGTTCGATCGCGGACGCTACTGTCGCTGCCAGGTCGGCGTCGGCGTAGGAAAAGCGGAGGGTGGCCTCGTGGGCGGCCACGCTACTCGACGTCGATCTCCTTGACGTCGGGGCTGCGCTCCTTCAGCAGGACGCGGTGCCCGCAGTACGGACAGCGGACCCCGCCGTACTCGTCGAGCGAGACGTCCCGCTTGCACCGCGAGCACTTGTACGCGCTCATTCCTCGTCGTCCTCGGAGAGGGCCGCGCGGATCGACCGGGTCACCGTCCGGCCCGCCGGCGTCTGCGGCCGGTAGGCGCCCCCGGTGAAGCGGTGCTCGCAGGTCTCACACTCCCAGATGCCGGTGTCGGTCCGGACGACGCGCTCGCGACCACACTCGGGACACTCGTGGTCCGAGCGCGTGTCGGCCTCGATCTCGGCGACGCGCTTGCGGGCGACGCGCCCGTAGCGCGCACCGAACCGGCCGGCGCTCCCGGTCCGACTCGAATTGCTGGCCATAGTGGCTCCGGATATCCGTGGCGCGTGCATAAAGCCTGCGAACCCACCTGCGGAACGAATCTGCCGGCTGCTCCCGATTCCACGCCGCGAACCGCTCGGAAGCCCCCGACCGCTCGTCGGTTCTATCTCGCTGCGCTCCTCGGCTCGCTTCGCTCACCTGCGGTGCTTCCGTCGGTAGAACCGACGAGCGGTCGGCCCCTTCCAGTCCCACCCAATTGCGGCTGGTTCGTGGAGCGAAGCCGGTGGAACGTGCCGGCCGTCGTCAGTGGAGGTCGGCGTCGTCGAGCGCGGCGTTGAGGTCTTCGCGAACGAGTTCGCCGCCGTCGGCGTCTCGGGCGGTCGTGACCACGCGGTTCTCCTGGACGGAGGAGCCATCGCGAAGGAGCAGACGGACGTTCCCGCCGGCGTCGGCGCGGGTGGCCTTGGCCCGGAGGCCGGACTGGGAGCCGGTACCGCCGGCGTCGATCGGGCCCGGGATCACCTTCTTGACGTGGGGATGCCCGGCGACCGTCTGGATCGCGGCCATGCCGTCCCGGCCGCCGATGAGCGTCGAGTGCGAGCCGCCGATCTTCTCGGCGGGTGCGGCGTCCACGACGTCGAGGCTCCGTTCGCCGCGGCGCTCGATCGCGGTCGCGACCGGATCCTCGCCGGTCACCCGGAGGAGTTCGTACTGGCTCTCGCCCTGAATCTCGCGCAGGACCTCGCGGACGCCGGCGGCGAAGACGGTCTCGGGGCGCTTGCGGTGGAGCTCGTCGGCGATTCGCCCGGCGTAGTTTCGCAGCTCCTTGAGCTCGTTCTCGCCGGACTCGGGCGTCGTGCGGACGACGCTCGTCCCCACGATCGCGTCCGCTTCGAGCATCGTCAGGTCCGCGCGGTCGCGGTCGGCGTCGATCACGACGGCGTCGGCGTTGGCAGTGTTGCAGACCAGGCAGTAGTCGCCCGGTCGCTCGAGGGGCTCCGCACAGCGCCGACAGTCCATCGGCGGTCAGTAGCAGCCGGGAGCGGAAAACGCGTCTGTTTCCCGGTCGCCATGGAGCGGCCGGCAGGGAAGGCGAGGGGCGGATCGACGGCGGCACTGGCAGGCCGTTACCGCTCCTCGACCGGCGTCCAGGTCCGCCCGGACTCGCCGACGTACCTCGAACTCGGGCGGATCAGCCGGTTGTCCTCGAGTTGCTCCAGCGCGTGGGCCATCCATCCACCGACCCGCGCGACGCCGAAGGTCGCCGTGAACAGCTCCCGGGGGATGCCCACGCCGTGGAGCAGTGCCGCGGTGTAGAACTCGACGTTCGTCTCGAGCCGGCGGTCGGGCTTGTGCTCCTCGAGTGCGGCGACGGCGACCTCCTCGTAGCGCTCGGCGGCGGCGAAGAAGGCCGCGTCGCCGGCGTCGCCCTCGCGGTAGAATCGCTCGGCGGCCGTCGAGAGCACCGCGGCGCGGGGGTCTCTGACGCGGTAGACGCGGTGACCGAAGCCCATGATGCGCTCGCCGGCGTCGAGCTTGTCCTGCACGTAGCCCTCGGGGTCGCCGGAGTCGTAGACGGCCTGGAGGTCCTCGAGCACGGGGCCGGGTGCGCCGCCGTGGAGCGGACCTTTCAGCGTCCCCACCGCGGCGGTCGCGGCGGAGACGACGTCGGACTCCGTCGAGACGACGACCCGCGCGGCGAACGTCGAGGCGTTCAGGCCGTGGTCGACGACGGTGTTCAGGTAGGTCTCGAGGCCCCGGACGTCCGCGTCGTCGGGCTCCTCGCCCGTCAGCAGCCACAGGTAGTTGGCGGCGTGGCGGAGGTCCTCGCGTGGCTCCACGGGCTCCTCGCCCTGGCGGTAGCGCCAGTACGTGGCCACGATCGTCGGAAACGCGGCGATCACGCGCTTTGCGTCCTCCTCGGGATCCTCCTCGCCCGTTCCGAGGTTGGCCGCGGCAGCGCCCATCCGGAGCGCGTCCATGGCGGGCTTCTCCTCCGCGGCCGCACGCCGCAGAACCGCCCTGACCTCGTCTCCGATCTCGCGCCGCCCGGCCAGATCCTCGCGGAGGGACTCCAGCTCGTCGGCGTCGGGCAATCGATCCTCGAACAGCAAGAAGACGGTCTCCTCGTAGGTGGCGTTGCCAGCGAGCTCCGACAGCGGGAACCCACCGATGACCAGCTCGCCGGCCTCGCCGTCGATGTCGCTCAGGCGCGTCTCGGCGACGGTGATGCCCTCGAGGCCACTCGCGACGTCGTCCTCACTCATGGGCGTCGTTGCCGGGAGGGGCTGTAATGTCTTACCATCCCGGCCGCACAACAGCGGGCCAGGACGGTCCCCGGTCCCGTGACCGCCGCGCAGTCGTCACCCCAGCGCCAGTGGATCCACCTTCAGGTACTCCCGGAGGAGCACGGTCGCGTACGACCCCTTCGGGAGCGCGAAGGAGAACGCCGGCTCGTCCCCGTCGCTGCCAGCGTCGACCGCGAGTTCGGTCTGGACGAGGATCGCCCGTCGGGTGCCAGTGGAGCCGAAGGGCTCCGGCAGGTCGAAGTCCGAGGGTGCGAGGTCGAGGTCATCCAGAACGGCGCGCTCGATCTCCCCGGGCTCGCCCGTCCCCAGCTCGGTCTCCGTCCCGACCAGCGGGGCGGTGACGAACGCCCGACCACGCTCGCAGTGCCGGGCGATCGTGTCCACGCGATCGGCCGTCACCCGCTGGAGGCGGTCGGTATCGGGCAGCACCAGGTCGCCGGGCGCGTCGGCGTCGGCGAAACAGACGACGTCGCCGGCCACCGGCTCGGCGAGTGGCAGTCCCGCCGCGAGGCGCTCGGAGACGATCCGGTTGAAGGCGACGGACTGTGCGGCGTGGACGAACATTCGCTGCAGGTTCTCTGGGAGGTCACCGAGGGCGGCCTGGAAGTCAGGGGCGACGGCATCCTGGCGGTCGAGGGCGTGGAGCAGCGTCCGCTCGAATCCCAGCCGATCGGGCATCGCCGCCAGGGCGCCCGACCAGTCGTCCTCGGCCATGGACTCGGCTGCCGCCCGTCTGGCCTCCCGGGTCGATGCGGGCTCTGTGTCGTAGTCGTCGGCGACGTAGGTCTCCACCGCTTCGCGCCACTCGCCGCGGACGATCGCGAGCCCGACGGCGTGGGTGATCGGCCGACGGCTCCCGAAGCGCTGCTGGCCGAAGTAGTTCGGCACGGCGACCCTCCGAGCGCCGGCGTCGGTGGCGGAGTCCGGCTCGGCGCCCGAGTCTGTGTCGCCGCTCGGAGCATGATCGCTGCCGGGAGTGGAGTCGCCCGTCGGGGTACCCGGCGCGAACGCCGCGAGCGCCGTCGTGATCGGAGCGACGTTCTGGGGGCGCTCCGCATCGGCGACTGTGACCTCGAAGGCGTTGCCCGCGAGGTCGCCGAGGTGGATCGAACGGCCGAGTCGCCCAACGACCTCGATCTCGGCCTCGTCCATCGCGGTCGCTGCTTCCTGTGCACCGGGAATCGCCTCGGGGTCGACGCCCTCGACGGAGAACAGCTGGGTGGTCACCGCGCGCTTGTCCTTCGTCCCGGCCCAGCCGACGCGGTGGCGGCTGATCCCGAGTCGGTCGGAGAGCGCGCTCGCGAAGTCGTTGGTGTCCCAGCTCCGGAGGGTGGCCCGAAGGACGAGGTGGGGGTAGGCGCCCGGATCGGCGTCGGTCGGCTCGGGATCGATGCGCTCTCGCTCCCGGACCCGGAAATCCTCGGGAGCGCGGCGGAGCCGGCCGCCGATGCCGTCGACGTCGCTGACGTAGTGCTCGATGCCGACGGCGACCTCGGTGGGGTGGGCGCTGCGAAGCGTTCGGCCCCGATCGTGCGTGCCTGGCGGGCCGTCGCCGTCGGCCATCAGTAGAGGGTGAGATCGCCAGTGATCTCGTCGACGGCGCGCTCGCTGCCGGGACCCACGGCGAGCGTCGTCACGGTGCCAGGCTCGAGCTGGGTGTGCCCGGCGTCCCGAACGATCGCGTGAGGGAGCCCGGCGCGCTCGGCCCGATCCGCGAGCTCGAAGAGCTGGTCCTCGCCGTCGGCCTGCAGGACGACCTTCTTCTGGCCGCTGCCCTTCCACTCCCGGGCGGTCGGGCCGTCGGCGTCCTCGTAGGCCGACAGGGAGGCGTGGGCGACCTGGGCGGCAAGCTTGCCCTCGCCCATGTCGAGATCCGTGCGGGCGACGATGGCCTGCTTCATGCCCGGTCCTGCGGGGCGGCCGCCTAAACGTCTGGCTACTCCACGTGGACCCTGGCCGTGGTCGGTCGCTCCCGACGCCGCCATCGCCGGCCACCGGATGCCGGACCTAGGTTTATCGGCCGAGGCGACGAACTGCAATCGGACGCGACGATGTTCGATCGGATCTGCATCGGCGTCGACGGGTCGGAGTGCGCCCGCCGAGCGACTGCCGTGGGCATCGGGATCGCCGAGGCGTCCGGAGCCAGCGTCGACGTCGTCCACGCGATGTCCGAGGACCCCGAGTCCGGGGAGCCAGTCGATGGCGACCGGGTGCTCACGGAACTCGCTGGACCGATCGACGGCGCCGGGGTCGACGTCGAGGGGCACGCACTCACGGGCGAGCCGGCGGAGGCGATCGTCCGGTTCGCCGACGATCGCGACGCCGACCTCCTCGTCCTCGGTCGTCGCGGGCTCGGAGGCGTGCGCGATCGGTTGCTCGGTAGCGTCGTCCACGCGGTGCTCCGGAGCGCCGAGCGGCCGGTCCTCTGCGTCCCCGAGGGCGAGGGGACGTTCGAGGTGTCGGATCTGCTGGCACCGACCGACGGCAGCGCGGCCGCGGAGCGAGCGGCGCCGATCGCCGCGACGCTCGCCCACGAGCACGACGCGACGGTCCACACCTGCTACGTCCTCGACCTCGCTCGCGTCGCCGGGCCGTTCAACGCTGGCGGCGTGACCCCACAGACGATCGAAGTCTACGAGGAGCGGGGCCGGTCCTACCTGGACCGGATGGCCGAGCAGCTCCACGACCACCACCCCGGTCTCGACGTCCGGTCTGCCGTGGTTCGGAACGCGGCACACGCCGGACTCACGGAGTACGCCGAGGACCACGAGATCGACCTGATCGTGCTGAGTTCGAGGGGCAGCACCAGCGGCCTCGGGCAGGTGCTGGGCAGCGTGGCCGATCGGGTGCTCCGGACAGCCGACGTGCCCATCCTTGTCGTGACCGGCGATCCGACGGAGTAGGGCGTTCGGTCGGGTGCGTTCCGGTAGGGGAAGCGTGAACGCCGGCGATCCCGCGTTCCTGAGAGACCGGCTTCGGGGTGACCGCGCCGCGGCGACCTGGGCAGGATCGGGTGTCGTTCGAGGTGTCCTCCGGCTCCCGGCCCAGACCGAACCGACCCCCGAGCGTCCCGTTCGGCGAGTACTCTTGTTCAGTTCGTCCAGTAACGAGCACTTCCGTCGGTCTCGACCGAAGCGCTTTACGGTCGGTACCGAGTACGGCGGATACGACTTCGACGCGGTGCGACGGTCCGAGTACGCCGTTCGATGGCCCACGACACCGCTGGCACACGCCACCATATGGGACACCACACGTTCGACGCCGACCAGGCCGACAGGTTGGAACGTCCGGAGCGACGGTACGAGGTGCTCTCGGCCGAGGAGCTCCGATGGGCAGTCGACGCATCGGCCGAGGACGTGCTGGTCGACCTCGGGAGCGGCACCGGATTCTACACCGACGTCGTCGCGCCCGACGCCGGCCACGTCTACGCCGTCGACGTCCAGCCGGCGATGCACGAGTACTACCGCGAGAAGGGCGTCCCCGAGTCCGTCGTGCTCCTCGCCGCAGGGGTCGACGACCTCCCGCTGGAGGACGACAGCGTCGACAGAGCCGTCTCGACGATGACCTACCACGAGTTCGCGACCGACGCCGCCATCGCCGAGGTCGCGAGGGTGCTCGGCGCCGGTGGACGCCTCGCGATCGTCGACTGGGCGGCGACCGGGACCGGTGATCGCGGGCCCCCACTAGCCGAGCGGTTCGACGCCGAGACGGCCGGCAACACCCTGCAGGAAGGGGGATTCAAGGTCGAGCACACCGCAGTCCGTCCGGAGACCTTTCTGCTCATCGCTACGGTCGAGTAGCACGACTCCGGGCACGCTGGGGCATCCCGGAGTGAGCCGTCGCTGTTCGATCTGGCGCGAAGAGAAGCGAGACGGGGCGGAACGACGCGCGACCGCCGGCGACCGGCGACCTGACGCGGCGTGGGCTTACGCGGCGTAGTTCTCGATCATCGCGCGGAGCCGGTCCTCGCCCTGGACGCCGACGATCTCCTGGACCTGCTGGCCGTGGGCGAACAGGACCATGGTCGGGACGCCCCGAACGCCGTACTGGGCGGCCAGCTGCTGGTTGGCGTCGACGTCGACCTTCGCGACCACCGCGCTGGTCTCCTCGGCGAGCGTGGCGACGATTGGCTCGAGCATCTTGCAGGGACCACACCAGTCGGCGTGGAAGTCCGTGAGGACGACGTCGTGCTCGGCCACGAGCTCGTCGAGCTCTGCCTGGCCGTCGACGTGGATCGGCTGATCGGGCGCGTCGGTTCCGGTCGCGTCGGTAGGTTCGGCTGCCATCGACGTCAGGTAGGACGGTAGAGCGTTTAAGGGTTTTGGATGTATTGCACAATACCATCCACCAGCCGAGGACGCCCGGCGCGCACCGAGCAGGGATGTCAGGTGCGGGACGTATGCAGTCCCTCCCCAGCACAGACACAGCCAGCAGGACGATCGACGACAGAAGAACACCGGGAGAGCGGGACCTCGGGTGGATGCTGCCGGCGCGGAGTCAGCCCTCGATCGAGGGGGTCGGGCGGTCGGCCTCCTGGTACTTCTCCTCGAACTCGCTGATCAACTGGCCCATCTTCGCGTACCAGTCGTTGAGCATCCGCTGCATATCGGCGGCGATGCGCTCGGGGTGGGTGGGGAAGTAGACGTGGTAGTAGCCGCCCTGGTCGTAGTTGACCTGCTCCTTCTGGACGAACCCGGTCTGGGAGAGCCGCTGGATCGCGCGGTAGGCCGTCGATCGCTCGCGGTCGACGGCCTCGGCGACCTCGTCGACCGTCAGCGGCTCCTCGGCGCCGACGAGGGCCTCGAAGCACTCCCGGTCGAGCTGCTTGAGACCGTGGAAGCACTCGAGGAGGCCCTCACAGACCATGTCTCGCTGGAGCTGCTCTGACATCGAGTCGGGCATCTGGTATCGACCACGTGTAGCGGATGCGAGGGCAAAAGACTTGTGTATAGTTTCCACAATCCCGGTTCGGGGCACCGTGGGATTGGAACTCGGCCACTCCGGGGGCAATTCGGGGGAAGCCCCGCGAGGAATCCCAACGGAGAGGCCCCGTCGGGGACCGCTACTTCGGAGCCGGACTTCCGGTCCCGGGGCGCTCGCGGATCGCCGACACGCTGCTGTAGACGACCGCCGAACTCACCAGCAGCGCCGAGCCCAGGATCAGGAGGAGGCTCACGACGTCGAAGACCTCGATGCCGGTCACGTTGCCGACCTCGCGGACGGCCACGGCGAGTGCGCCACCGAGCAACATCAGTCCGAAGTAGACCTTGATCTCGCTCTCGTCGACGACGCTCGTCGCAGCGGAGCCGACGCGAGCACCGAGCGCGCTCCCCGCCAGCAGCGGCGCGACGATCGCGAGGTCGACGCCGCCGTCGAGCGCGTAGGTGAAGCTCCCGATCCCGCCCGAGAAGACGATCTCGAAGAGGTCCGTGCCGACCGCGATCGGGACGGGCACGCCGATCAGGTAGAAGAGCGCGGGCATGCGGATGAATCCGCCACCGACGCCCATGAAGCCCGACAGGAGTCCCGTCGCGAACGCGACGCCGAGGATCATCCACAGCGACACGGTGACCCCGCCCCGGAGGTTGATCATCGGCGGGACGCGGTAGGACTGGATCGTCTTCGCGATGTCCGGGATGTCTTCGTCGTAGGCGTCCGCCTCCGCGTTCTCGGCCGCGTCGTGGTCGACGCCGCCACCGCCGTCGCCCTTCATCGCTTCGTAGGTGACGAAGGCGCCGATGCCGCCGAGCAGGAAGATGTACGTCACGCTGATGATGCTCCCGGCCAGGCCCAGCTCCTCGAGGTGGAGGACGATCTCCTTGCCGACCTCGATGCCGGCGGTGGTGCCGACGATCATCAACACGCCCAGCTTGTAGTCGACCTGGCCGAGGTCACGGTGTTTGAGTGTCGCGATCACGGACGTGCCGAAGACGAACGCCAGCCCGCTTCCGACCGCGACGCGCGAGGGGTAGCCCATCACGAGCAACGCCGGCGTGACGAGGAACGATCCCCCCATCCCGAAGAAGCCAAAGAGGACTCCGATCAGGAGGCCGAAGGCGACGAACAGGGCCAGCAGCCCGAGGCTGGTTCCGAGTACGGCCATCTATGTGCGAGTGAGCCGCTGGATCAGGCGTTTGCCGACCGCGCGTTCGAGGACGCCGTAGGCCACGTAGAGGACCATCGCCTCGAGGAGCACGATCCCGATCAGGCCCGCCGCCTGCGCTGCCGGCGGGAGGCTCGCCGCGTCGATCATCGACACTCACCGACTGACGCTTCCGGTTGTGTGCAAATCATGGGTTTCTGCTCAGTATGGCGTATCCGGAGCGAGCTAATAACGGTTTTGGAGTCACCGTGCAATATTATTCCTGGAGTGCCTACGGCTATCCCACCGAGATATATCCGTACGTTACAGGAATATACGCCCGGGAGGGGACCACGGCGGCCACTCGAATCGTCGTGGAGAAACGGGAGGATTGAAGGGTTTCTCGCGGGCGCGTTTCGCCCGTAGGTGAGATGCGACGGGTCCGAGCTCGAGGCACCCGAACCCGGGAACGAGACAGTTCGAACACGGGAGGGCTGTCCCCCGATCGACACACACCGCCGGAGCGGTATTGATCAATCAAAACAATATTATAGCCCGATCCGTTACGCCACTCCATGCGAGCAATCTACGCCACGGACCTCTCGGCCGCCAGCGAGGCGGCGATCCAGAACGAGACGTGCCTCGAGTGTCTCGACCGAATCGGAGTGGAGACCATCCACCTCGTGACGGTCGTCCCCTCCAACGTCCACTCCGGGATGCCCGGGATGTCCTTCGAGAAGCGCCGCGAACGGGGGCTCCAGCGCTACCGGTCGGTGATGGAGGACGCCGGGTTCGAGGTCGAGACCCACGTCGTCCGCGGGACGCCGTTCCGGCGGATCAACGGCGTCGCCGAGTCCGTCGCCGCCGACCTCACGATCGTCGGCTCGCGGGGACAAAGCCCCCTCGAGAATCGAGTCATCGGCTCGACGGCCCGGAACCTCGCGCGGACGACCGTGGTCCCGCTGGTCGTCAACCGGATCGAGCGGGAGGCCGAACAGCCCGACGTCCTCCGCGAGCACCTCTTCCAGCGCGTCCTCTACGCCACGGACTTCTCGGAGAACGCCGAGCGTGCTTTCGATTCCTTCTCCTACCTCCGGCACGCGACGCAGGAGGCGACGATCGTCCACGTCGAGTCGCCCAAGGATCCCGTCGGCGAGGAGGCGGGGATCGAGGTCGAGGAGCGCCTCGCCGACCTCGCCGAGCGTCTCGAGGACTGGGACATCGAAACCCGGACGGAGGTCCGGCGTGGCGACCCCGCCGACGAGATTCTCGCCGCCGAGGAGGAACACGTCCCAACCACGACGCTGGTCGGCTCGAAGGGCCGCAGCCGAATGCGCCGGCTCCTACTGGGCAGCGTCTCCGAGGACATCGTGGCCCAGGCACAGGGGAACGTGTTCCTGGTCCCGCCACCGCGGACCGCCTGAGGCGGACGCGGAATCGGCCCGCTACGCGCGGCGCTCGGTCGAGCGCTACGCAGTGAGCGTGCCGACGCTGACCGATCGCGGGCTCACTTCTCGGCGGACGTCGCCCCACCGACGGGGAGACGGATGCTCCCGTCGACGGCGAACAGCGCGAACAGTGCGAACAGCGCGTAGAGCGCGGGTTCGCCGGTCCAGACGCCGAGGACGCCGAGCACACCGAGCGCGCCGAGTCGATTCACTGGCAGCTCCATGGATGGACGTGCGGTCGCCGTGGACAAATGACCGCCCGCTCGTTCCCAGGACGTGAGGCGACGGCGCGGAGCAGGACTCCTCACCCGCCGGGGACGATCGTCATCACGCCGAACCCGACGACGAAGGCGACGGCGAAGGAGCCGGCCCACGCCCCGACCGTGAGACCGATCTTCCGTGCGTCGACCGCGCTTCCCCCGCCGACGGCGGCACCGCTGCCGATGATGGCGCTGACGACGATCTCGTTGAAGGAGACGGGCACGCCGAGCAGGACCGCCAGCTGTGCGATGAGGAATGAGGGCACGAGCGCACCGATCGACCGCCGTGGGCCCAGCGACGAGTAGTCCTGGGCGAGCGACTTGATCATCCGCGGGGCTCCAGTCCAGGAGCCCGCAAGCATCCCGAGGCCGCCGCCGACGAGCACGACGAACGGCGAGATCGTGCCGACCTCCTCGAGGAGGGGCAGCAACGGGCCGACTGCGAGGCCGACCTGGCTCCCGCCGGCGGAGAAGGCCACCAGCGAGCCGAGGCTCAGGAGGACGTGCCGGAGCCCGGCCGTCTCGCTCTTGCCGATGTCGCGCCGTACCACGGCCCCGACCGCGAGTGCGATCCCGAGCGAGAGCCCAAGGGAGTAGGCGATATCCGGCACCGGCCACCCCCAGCTGCCGACGCCAGCGACGCGCCCGATCGCTCCGACGATCGAGCCCGGCGATCCGCCCGGTCCGAGCGACGCGAACTCCACGTTGGCGAGGACGACGGCGACGAGCCCGGCGAGTAACGGGACGCTCACCCGCTCGGGCACGTCATCCCGGGGCAGCAAGCTCGCGATCGCGTACGCGATCCCGCCCCCGACGAACGGCGTCAGGACCCAGACGGCGGCGACGAGCCCGTAGGTCGACCAGACGGGCGCACCGCCGATGGCCAGGCCCACGCCGATCACCGCGCCAGTCACCGTGAACGCCGTCGCGATCGGGTAGCCCGTCCGGATCCCGATCGCCATGAGACTCGCACCGATCCCCAGCGCGACGATGACGCCGGTCGCCGGGAGCGAGACCCCCGCGACCAGCCCGCTCCCCAGCGTCTCCGATACGTTGGCGCCCTGTGTCACCGCGCCCGCGAAGCCGAAGAGCCCGACGACGAACGCAGCCCGCATCGTCGAGATCGCGTTTGCGCCGACTGCAGGAGCGAACGGCGTCGCGCCGCTCGATCCCGCACCGATGACCCAGGCCATGAACGCGCTGGCGAGGGCAGCGAGGAGAAACAGGGCGACGATCGAGGGATCCATTGGAGGTCTGGGGAGGGTGGGGCGGGAGCCGTGCGGTGAATACCGGGTGGGTCGCGAGGGCTGCGGCGTGGGATACTGTGCGTTGCTGTGGTGGAAACGGCGCGAGAGCGAGAACTGGCCGCGTCGTCAGTCCGCGCCCGCCGGCCCGGCGTCGGTGCTCCCGGTCCGGCTGCGCCAGACGCCCTGGGCGTAGGCGCCCAGGAACATCCCGGCGATCGCCCAGAGGATCGTGACGTTGCCGATGCCGACGCTGGCGTAGGCGGCACCGGGGCAGATGCCCGACAGTCCCCAGCCGACGCCGAAGATCCCGCCGCCGATCAACACGTTCCGGTCGAAGGGTTTCAGCCGGCGCTCGAAGGAGTCGTCCGTGAGCGGCGCGCGCCCGAGCAGCCGTGGCGCCAGGAAGTACAGCAATCCGGTGACTGCGGCCCCGCCGAACATGACGAACACGAGCCCGAGGTCCTCGAACTGGAGGAAGTCCAGCACGACCTCCGGGCGCGCCATGTGGCTGTAGGCGAGGCCGAAGCCGAAGATCAGCCCGCCGACGAGGACGAGCGGCGCGAACAGCGGGTGGCGCCCCGCCATCACGGCGACACCCCCGCTGCGGCGACCAGCTGTGCGGTGACGATGGCGACGAGCAGGAACGTCACGACGCCAACGATCGACGTCTTCGACGCGGAGCCGACCCCGCAGACGCCGTGGCCGGAGGTACAGCCCTTCCCGATGCGGGTGCCGACGCCCACGAAGACGCCGCCGATCAGGAGCCGCCAGGGCTGGACGTCCGTCGTCCAGGCGCCGCCCTGATAGGTCACGGCGTAGACGCCGGCGCCGAGGACGATCCCCAGCGTGAACAGGAGCCGCCAGTCACGCGAGCCGACGTAGCGCCCGAAGCGCGATCGGTCCGATACGTAGGACAACGTCGACTCGAGGAACGTGCTCGCTCCGGCGCTGATACCCGTTCCCAGGTAGATCACTCCGGCACCGAGGCCGACGAGCAGGCCACCGATGGCGTAGCGACTGATCCCGTTGGGGAAGAGGTCGGCGGCCAGCTGCAGTGGGAGCGGATCAGGGAGCATTGGCGTGTGTCTCCGGGGGCATTGCGCGGGGCTCAGTCACCCGCGAGCGACTCCTGGCTCGCCGCGCAGTTGTTCGGGCCGAGTTCGAGGGTGAACGCCTCCTCGTCGTCGACCTGCTCCTGGCCGAGGTTCGTCGCGATGATCTCCTCGTAGTTCGCCGGCCGGGGCGGCATGTCCGCGAGGATCAGGTCGACGAAGTCCGCCTCGTCCATCGTCAGGGCGTCCATCTCCTCGACGAGCTGGCCGATCGGTGCGGTATAGGTGCCGTCGGCGGCCGGCTCGGCGGCGTCGCTGAAGTGAGCGCCGCCGACGATCGTGTCCTCGGGAAGCGACAGGACGCGGTCCTGGAGGGACTCATAGAGCATCCGCGCCGCGTCGGGCGCACCTTCGTCACCCTCCTCGAGGTCGGGCCGCGCGACGCTCTCGACGAACAGGCCGTCGCCCGTGGCCAGGAAGCTTCCGTCGACGAGGTAGGACGTCATTCCCGTGGTGTGACCGGGCGTGTAGACGGCCTCGATGGTCGCGTCGCCGACCGCGAACTCGTCGCCGTCGGCGGCCTGGGTCAGTTCGTCGGCGTACGTGACGCCGCGGTCGACCGCGGCCTCGGGGATCACGCCCTCGACGCCAGCTTCGTCCAGGTCGCGGACGCCTGAGATGTGATCCGCGTGGACGTGCGTGTCCAGCGCGTACGCGAGGTCGGCGTCGTGCTCGTCGGCGTCGTCGAGGTACCGGTCGGTGAACGCCCGCAGGGGATCGATCACCGCCGCCTCGTCGCCGTCGACGAGGAGGTAGCCCAGACAGCCCGAGGAGGGCCGCTGGTACTGGTAGAGCGTGCCCGCGCCGTCGTACTCCGTGACCTCGACGGCGTCGTAGATGCGCGCCCAGCCGTTCATCCCGTCCTCGAGGTGGACGACGTCGTAGCCCGCCTCGATCAGGCGGCCCGCGACGTACTCGCTCGCACCGCCCTTGGCGCAAAGCACAGTCACCTGGCGGTCCTCGGGGATCTCAGCGAGGACCTCCTCGTCGATCTCGTCCTCCAGGAACTCGAAGTAGGGGACGTTGATCGACTCGACGGACTCGCCCTCGATGCGCCACTCCTCGTACTCCGAGGTCATGCGCGCATCGAGGAGCGTGACGTCCTCGCCGTCGTCGATGCGTGCCTTCAGCTGCTCCGGTTCGACCGATTCGACTGCCACGTCCGGTGTGGGGAAGTCGTCTGCGTCCATGTGGTGTACCCGCAGTTTCCGGGCGGCAGCCCATAAGCGTTTGCATAGTAGTTCGGTGATTGCACAATATCCCATCCCCGAAACGGACCAGGTACTCCAGTATCTCGTGCGTAGGCGCATGGAAACGGGAGTACCGTCGATTCCCGTACCCGTACGGCCCTCACAGTCGTTCACAACCCGTACAAGAACCGGTATTCTTATGTGGCCAGCATTGGAATTGTGCGGTAACTCCAATACGCACCAACGGAGTGTTCAACCCATGACAGACGCAATCGACGTCTCCGAGACGCTCGACGTGAAGGGAGCATCGTGTCCGATGCCGGTCGTGAAGACGAAGTCCGCCATCGACGACCTCGAGGAGGGCGGCGTCCTCGAGGTCCTTGCCACCGACCCCGGCAGCATGAGCGACATCGAGGGCTGGGCCAACGGCACCGACGGCGTCAGCCTCCTCGACCAGGTCGAGGACGGCGACGTCTACAAGCACTACGTGGAGAAGACGGCATAGATGAGCACGGACGCCGAGGACGCCGAGACTGGCGACGCCGCCCCGACGACGGAGGCGGAACTCGAGGCCCGCATCGAGGAGCTCGAGGACACCGTCGCGACCCTCGAGGCCGACGCCGACGACGGCCAGAAGAAGATGACGATCGTCGCGACCCAGGGGACCCTCGACATGGCGTACCCGCCCCTGATCCTCGCGAGCACCGCCGCGGCCTTCGGCTGGGACGTCGTCGTCTTCCACACCTTCTGGGGCCTCGACATCCTCCACGAGGAGAAGTCCTCGAACCTCCAGCTGTCCTCGGTCGGCAACCCCAACATGCCGGTTCCGAACGCGCTGGCGGCCCTCCCCGGGATGGACCGCGTCACGACGAGGATGATGGAGAAGAAGATCGACGACAACAACACGGCCTCCATCGAGGAACTCATCGAGGTCTCCTTAGAGCAGGGCGTGGAACTCCAGGCCTGCCAGATGACCATCGAGTTGATGGACTACGACGAGGACGCCTTCTACGACGACGTCACGGTCGGCGTCGGCGCTGCGACCGCCCTAGAGCACATGGCGGAGTCGGACATCCAGCTGCTGGTCTGAATCGCGCACCACGTTCGGTCTGACCAGTCCCCGCGGTTCATCGTCGGAACGGATTCCACTGGCGAGCTGGAGCGCTCATGTGTGTCGGACGCGGCCGTCGTAGGACTACTCTCGAGCGTCGATGATCGTCACACGGGCTTCGTGAAATCCTCCGAGAAGGATCGAAGTGGGTGCTGAATACAGAGCATGTAGTCAGCAAATCTAGTTCGTTGATTCCGATTGGCATACGGCGAATCACTGTCCCAAGCACCAGTCCTACGGTGTCCGGCTGCGCGATGACGGCCAGAAGGAGGTACCGCGCGGGGAGATTCAGTGGATCGTCCAGTCCTGATCCAACGAAATCGACCGACCCGGCAGGATCAGCTACGCGCTGCACCCACCCGTCCAGAGATAATACGTGTCGTTACGGTAGGAAACCGTATAGAACTGCGCCTCGTCGCTGTACTCGAACTCTGGCGGGTCGTCACTCGCATCGTAGAATTGGTAGTCACCGTCCTCTCGCGCACGATCGAAGATTGACTGGGCGTCGGAACTCATGTTCTCGTAGTCGTAGTGAGTGACGTGGCCGCTTGAGAATGAGATATGTTCGATCTCGTTCGGGTCGTCGTAGACATGTGTTGTGCGCCGGCAGTCCGCGTCGTCTTCGAACAGCGGTGCAATAAACATCATGACTAGTCCCAGACAGAGGAGAACGGCGATAAGCCCGCCGAATAGTGCCTTCGCATTCATCGGTTGGCGGTACTCTTACTGCTGCCCCGCATCATGGGTTCCAGAGGCTTCCAGCGCCTCGACTGTGCATGACGAGCACTCAGGGATTGTATCGGTGGTCAGTGCCCAGTCACTGCAATTTCCGGCTGTAGCCTCGCATTGACCGTACCACCCCAGCATCGGTGTCGCTTCGTCAGCCATTGCTAGTGACAGTCAACATGCTGTGCCGTTGCAAGTGCTTTCGGGTGGGTAGCTTGTGGAACGCGCGATTCAGTGGTTCTGCATGGCTGGTGCTTGCCCAACGCGGCAACTCCGATATTGAAACAGGCCTATCCTACTTCGGAGCTCACGTCCGGTGTAGTCACCGCACAAGACCTATCTCCACACCAACGCGATACTGCGCAATGCGACGCCGTTCGTACCTTGCAACCATCGTGGGCGGCGCTGGTCTCTTGAGCGGTTGCCTCTCCAACCCACTCGGTTCGGATTCAAACGACCAACCGGATAATGCCAATCGACGAGTTCGCATCATCGACTTTGAGGGACTCCCCGACGACGCTCCGATCTCGTTCGATGTATCGGTCGGGGACCAATGGATCACGGATACTGCTACTGCTACGTTCTCAGTTTCAACGACCAACGACACCGAAGAGGTACGAGCAGTTTCCCCTGCGTTCATCACAGCGCGCACCGCACCGCATGGGTCTGCCGGCGTGCTGTGCTACAACTTCGTTGCGAGGGACTTCGATATTGCGTCCTACGTCCCTCCGTGCTTCGGTGCCGAATCTTCCCCAGAATCGCAGATCCCGGCTTCGTACATTGACGAGGAAGCCGGCCGAGTGGATTTCGCGAGATTCGGATACGGCACGGACGACATCGCGCCTGGAGGTGAACGCGAGGAGTCAGTGGCAGTAATAGACGATCCGACGGCCGAGGGGTGCTTCCCGCCTGGGTCGTATCGCGTCGTCGATAGAGTCAATGACGGGATCGAGTTGTCGTTCGAGATCGAGGCGGTGTGATGAACCGGCTCGGTACGTCTTCCACTGATATCGTTGCCCGGGCACACTTTGACCGATACGCGCCCTAAATCGGTCCTCGCCGTTCTACGGCGATCGCTCAGGAACCAGCGGCCGGAACGGGACAGTCGAAACTCGCTTAGCCGTCGATCCGGGCCAGTTTCTCGCGTTTGTCCTCGGGAATCGGGTTGACGTAATTCACGCTCTCGCCCTCGCAGAGTTCGTCGAAATCACCGTCGGTCGTGAGTAGATAGTCTGCGTCGTAGGAGCGGGCTAGCGCCAGAACAAACGAGTCGTAGACGTCGTGTTGCTTCTCGGCGCTGATGTCGTACGCCTCAAGCAGCGTTTTGCCGTTCGCGCCCACGATACGGGCCGGACTCCGGACAAGGGACTGCACTGCATTTCGTGCGGCGACTGGATCGACGCCGAAGTCGCTGGTCATGATGTACTGTGCTCGCAGGGGATAGTAATCGAAGACGAGCAGCACGTTTGGTCCATCGAGTGCGTTCTCGATCCACGGAAAGACGTCTTCGTACGCCGGATGGTCCTCGGTGAGCGCGATGGCGAGGGCGTTCACGTCGGTGAGGACCGTCACTTCCGTCGGCAGGGAATCGCTCATTACTCGCGGTCCATCGGCCCGAACAGGGACTCACCAGCGTCGGTCGGCGTCGAACCCGTCCAGTCCTCCCGTCCCGCAGTCGCCGGTTCGAGCTTCGCACTCGGCTTCGGGTTGACTTCGAGGACGGAGCCGACGAGTGTTGCCGGGACCTCGTCGTTCGATTCGATACCCAGTCGCTCGCGGATCTCCTTTGGAAGCGTCACCCGTCCCCGGTCGTCCACCGTGAGCGTGACCCGTTCGCCCCGATCGTCGTCAGACGACGTTCCCATTTTTGACCACCTGTTACCCACTACTGCGTTGATAGGTAAAACGCTTCTGCTCGTTTTCGATGATCAGCGTACCGAGCATCAAGGATGTCGTTGTCTGCGCGATACACGTACCTACGAGCGTGGTCACCGCTGGCTAATCCGGTAATCACCTGCGAACACAACGCTCCAGAACGGATGATTCGAGGCTGATGCTGTATTCGCGCCCGCTATTCAGCAAGCCATCGTAGGTCCGTTCGAATTCCGTCCCCTACGTCGGTCAGACTCAGCGAACCCACTCAGAACTCAGATTCCAGCGCCGCCAGCAGCCGATCGACCTCCTCGGCCGTGTTCACCGCGTGGACCGACGCCCGGATGGCCTCTGGGAAGGGGAGATCCCGGACCACGATCCCCGCCTCGCCGAGTCGCTCGACGGTCGACTCGGGGTCGTCGACGTCGATCGTCACCAGCCCGGACTCCGGCTCGTCGGGACTCAGGAGCCGGTCGTCGGGGATCCCTTCCCCGAGCCGACCGGCAAGCTCCGTCACGCGATCCTGGATGGTGCCGAGGCCGACGTCCTCGATCGCTCCGATCGCCTCGGCGAGCGCGACGTGGGGCGCCGGGTTCGCCGAGCCGACCTCGAAGCGTCGTGCGCCCGCCGCGAAGGTACAGGGATCATCGCCGCTGTCCTCGACGCTCCGGTAGCCGACGCGTCGGGGTTCGAGGTCCGCGGCGACTGCCTCGTCGACGTAGAGGAACCCACCGCCCCAGAGCCCGAGCAGCCACTTGTGGCCCGCGGCGGCCACGGCGTCGGCGCCCCACTCGCCGACGTCCAGGGGTGCCTGCCCGGGGATCTGGACGGCGTCAACGAGCGCGAGCGCCCCCGCGTCGTGGGCCACGTCGACCAGGTCCGCGACCGGGAGGCGCGTGCCGTGCGTCCAGGTGAGTGCGCTGAAACAGGCCAGCGTCGCGTCTTCGACGGCGTCGGCGAACGCCTCGCGGTCGATGCGGCCTGCCTCGGTCTCGACGACCCGGACCTCGACGCCCTCGCGCTCGAGGCGCTGCCAGGGCAGGATGCCAGCGGGGTGCTCGAGGTCGGTCCGGACGACGACGTCGTCGGGGCCCCAGTCGATGCCGTCCGCGACGGCGTTGATGCCGGCGGTCGTGCTCTCGGTGAGTGCGATCTCGTCGGCGTCGGCGCCGACGAAGTCGGCGACCGTGGCCCGGACCTCGTCGTAGGTGTCGAAGGCCGTCCGGTAGGGGTCGTCCTCGATCGGCGAGGTGTACTCGTGGGTCTCGAGGAAGGACGCGGCGGCCTCGACCACGAACCGCGGGCTCGGGCCGTGGGCGCCGTAGTTGAAGTACGCGCCCTCCTGGAGCGCCGGGACGTCGGTGCGGAGTTCGAGTGGTGTCATCGTGATGGCGGTGTGCTGGTCGAAATCGGCGGCCGACACGCGGGATCCGTCGACGGGTCCGCTGCGATGGGCCCCCGTGCAACGGCGCTCGCGTGCTGGCGCCCGCTCGTATAGAGGGTACCAGTCCCGGGGTCACAAAGGCACGGCATCGACTGCCTGTGCGCTGGCCGCCGGTCGTCCCCTCCGTTCGACCCGGACGGCCCGACGGAGGGAGGAGACCTCACTGGGACGCCTCCGCGTCCATCTTCGTTCGGCCGAGCGCCCGAGCGAGCGCGAGCACGTAGCCCAGGCCGTGTTGCACCTCCGGATCCCGGGTCGCCCGAAGCAGGCCGATCGCTCCGACCGCGTCGGCCGGCTGCTGCTCGGCCTCACCGACGCTCGCCAGGAGCGTCTCGATGCCGTCGCGGGTCGCCGGCTCCGCGGCGCTGTCGGCGACCTCGCCCAGCGAGCTGCCCGTCGCGGCAAGCGACCGGACCATCTCGTCGTCGAGCGCCGCAGTCGCGAGCGAGGCGACGCCGGCCAGTTCGGCGAGATCGTCGAGGGCGCCCGAGCGCTGGAGTTCGACGATCGTCTCCATGGCGTCGGCCAGCTCCTCGCCGTTGGCGCCGACGGTGCCCGCGAGGGCGACCGTCTCCTCGGTCGCGATCTCGTCGGCGGACTCCGCGAGCGTCGAGCCCGTGTTCGCGAGCTCGACGACCATGTCGTCGGTCAACGCGCCCTCCCCGAGCGCGACGACGTCCAGCAGCTCGTTGACGGCGTCGAGGCGGCGGACGAAGTCGGCGACCGCCTCGGGGTTCTCGGCGATGGCCGCCTCGAGTGCGTCGGCGTCCTCCGCCGATGGTGCCTCGTCGGACGGCTCCCCGTCGGCAGGCTCCGTCCCATCGGTCGCTGGGTCCTCGGGCATGGTCAGAGGAGCCCCCGCGCCGTCAGCCAGTAGGACTCGTTGTAGCCCAGCTTCGACCAGTGGAGCGCGGTCGAGGGCGGCGCGGGCGCGGGCGGGTTCTCGTAGTCGAACTCGACGAAGGAGGCCTCGTCCATCCCGGTCTCGATGAAACACAGCGTCTTCCCGTCGTAGCGTGCCGTCGCCGGCCGGCCGCGGACCGCGCTCGCGATGCGCTTGCCGACGACGCCGGCCTGGTAGTGCGCGACGCTGCCTGCCTTGGGGACGCCCGTGTCCGCGGCGTCGCCGATGGCGTAGACGTCCTCGGCGCGGGTCGCCTCGAGGGTGTGCTTGTCGACGTCGACCCACTCGTCGCCGAGACCGGCCTCGGGGATCAGGTCGACGCCGGTGTGGGGCGGGATCGTGACGAGGAGGTCGTAATCGATCTCCGCGCCCTCCATCGTCTCGATGACCTGTGCCTCCGGATCGACGGCCTGGGGGTTCGTGAAGGTCCGGACGTCGATCCCGCGCTCCTCCATGATCGGCTCGGCCCACGCCCCGATCTCGGGGTTCCCGTGGACGCGCTGGATCGGGTACGTGTAGGTCACCTCGACGTCCTCACCCATGCCGCGCTGGCGGAACCAGTCCTCGGCCATGAACGCGAACTCGAGGGGCGCTGCGGGGCACATGTGCGGTGAACCGACGACAGAGAGCACGACCCGACCCTCCTCGAAGGCGAGGAGTTCCTCCCGGAGCGCCTCGGCGCCGTCCTCGCTGTAGAAGTTGTGACCACCTTGGGCGAGGCCCGGGACTGATTCGGGATCGAGCACCGATCCGGTCGCGAGCACGAGGTGGTCGTAGGCCACGGGTTCCGGCTGCTCGACCGTCGTGAGCTCCTTGGCGTCCGTGTCGATGGCCTGCACGTATTCGATCTCCACCTCGACCCGGTCGTCGACCAGGTCGGCGAGCGGTCGGCGGCCGTCGGCAGGCTCGCGCTGGCCGAAGGGCACGTACAGCCAGACGGGCTTGTAGACGTGGTCGGGATCGTCGTTGAACAGCGTCACCCGAACGTCCCCGGCGTCGATCTCGCTGTCGAGGCGGTCCGCGAGATCGTTTGCCAGGACGGTACCACCGGTGCCGGCGCCGACGATCGCGACGTGCTCCGTCATGCCTTCTCGACGTAGAACGCGTAGTGATCGTCCAGCTCCTCCGTCGCGAGCACCTCGTTGCCGGCCTCGTCGGCCCACTCGGGAACGTCGGTGAGCGACTGGTCGTTGTCCGAGAGCAACTCGACGACGGTGCCCGCGTCGCTGCCGCGAAGCTCGCCGATCAGATCCATCAGCGGCCCGGGACAGGCCGATCCCCGCGCGTCCACCGTCGTGTCCGGCTCGATGTCGTTGTCTGGCATCGTCTCCTCTGGAGGTTGGACGCGCGCCCTTTAATATTGTTCTATCGTTCCAAGATAGTGAAGACCCACTCCCCGCCCGGTCGCCGCGCGCCGGGGCCTACTGCGTCACGATGATGGGCGTCCGTCGGCGTCGGTCCTGCACGATCGTATGCGCCGAGGCAGCCGTATGCTGAGGGATCCTCCCGCCGGCCGAGCGTCGATAGACCCCTGTAGCGACGGTCGGCAGGCGCGACGATCGAGCCACGGTAGAACGAGAGTACGGACTGACGTCCGAGCGTGTTTCAGACCCTGATTCGTGCGTTCAGGATCGCTTCAGCGTGCTAATTCCCGTCGCCAGGTAGGCGGGGCAGGTCTGTGTGGCACCAGTCACGAGCAAGACGACCCCGACGAGCAGCGCCACCGCGCCGACGATCATACCGAGAGCGAGCACGTCGACGATCGCGGCGATACCGACGACGGCGAGTACGGCCCCGAGCACGAGGCGGACGGTTCGGTCCTGCGCACCGACATTGCGATCCATACACAATCGTAGGTGCGGTCGGCGGGTAAGCGTTTCGCAGGGACGACCGATTCGACTCCGCGAGCGAATGGCGCGATCGAAGCGACCTTGGCGCGATGCGGAGAGCACTCTCGTTCGTCCATCGCCCCGTCGACCCCACTGTATGGGAGGCGACCGCGGGTCACGATCCGCCGCTCGCGTGTGCCCTGCCATCGATTTCGGCCGCCCAGGCCGCCGGGAGCCGCGCGTAGACTGTTGCGGTGTCCGCCAGGGCGTCGACCGTCGTGTACTCGTCGACGGCGTGGACGGTGTCCGTTCCGAGGGCGAACTCGACGGCCGGGATGCCACGATTCCGGAGGCGCTTGGCGTCCCCGCCACCGGTGGCGCTGCGCCGGTAGACCCGGTCCTCCAGCACTGCCTCCGCCGTGCCGACGGTCGCCTCGGCCACGGCGCTGTCGACCGGGACCGCCGTTCCCACGCTCCAGTCGACGTCCGCGATCGTGACGCCCTGACAGTCCGCGACGCACCCGCGCAACTCGCCGAGTAACGCTCCGGTGTCGACGTCCGCGAGCACCCGGATGTCCAGTTCGGCGCGTGCGCGCCGGGGGACGCTGTTGATCGCCTCGCCGCCCTCGATCGTGCCGAGGTTGATCGAGGGACGAGTCAGGAGTGCTCGGGCGGTCTCGGCGCCCATCGACGGCGCGTAGAACGCCACGGACTCCTCGACGATCGGCGCCATCCGTTCGCTCACGTCGAGCGACCGACCGCCCAGGCGCTCCCGGACGGTCTCGATTGCCCCGTAGAGGCGATCGATGGCGTTGGTCCCAGCGACGGGGCGGGAGCCGTGGGCGGCCTCGCCGGTCGCCTCGAGCGTGAGCCAGATGCTCCCGCGGTCGGCGACGCTCACGGAGTGGCGTCCCTCCACACACGTGGGCTCGCCGATGACGCAGGCGTCGGCGCCGCGGACGGTGGCCGCGGCCGCTCCATCGTCGGTCGGCTCGCGCTCGAGCACCGCAGGGAGCCCCGCGTCGCCGCCGACCTCCTCGTCGCTGACGAACGCGAAAGCGAGCGTGACCGGCGGCGATGTCTCCGCGGCCGCAGCCGCCGCGAGGGTCGCGAGCATCGCCGCGAGCGAGCCCTTCATGTCCGTCGCCCCGCGGCCGTAGATTCGGTCGCCGACCCGCTCGCCGAGCGGGTCGTGCTCCCAGGCGGTCTCGTCGTAGGGCACGGTGTCGTAGTGTCCCAGATAGAGCAGGGTCTCGGGTCGCTCACCGGGGACGGTCGCGAGCACGTTTGGCTTGGCCGGATCCACGGCGAGTCGTTCCACCGAGACGCCGTCCTCGGCGTCGGGTCGGTCCGCGAGGGCGTCGGCGAGGTACGACTCGACGAGGTCGGCGATCTCGCGGGTGTCTCCCGGCGGGTTCGAGGTGTCGATCGCCAGCAGCGACCGGGTGAGGTCGGCAAGCTGCTCGGCGTCGACGTCGAACCAGACGGGTGTTTCCTCGGCCGCCATCGACGGGTCCTCCGTAGCCCACGCACGTCATTCTTCGGCGCCTCGACCCCTCACCTAGGCGAGCTTGCCCTCCAGCACCTTCGCCGCGGTGAGAACGGGATCCCACACCGGCGAGAACGGCGGCGCGTACGCGAGGTCGGTGCCCTGGAGGTCCGCGACGGTCAGACCGCCCTGCAGCGCCGTGGCGATGGTGTCGATCCGCTTGGCGCCCTCCTCCCCGACGACGCTGCCGCCCAGGACCGCACCGGACTCGGCGTTGGCCAGCAGCGTCACCGTCAGCTTGCTCCCGCCGGGGTAGTAGTGTGGCCGGCTCGGCGCGGAGATCGTCACCGACACCGGATCGAAGCCGGCCTCGCGGGCGCGCTCCTCGTCGACGATCCCCGTCCGCGCGGCGCCGAGGTCGAACGCCTTCACGATCGCGGTGCCGGCGGTCTCGCCGACGGGCGTCGGATCGCCGGTGACCGTCTGGCCGATCGCGCGGCCGGCCCGGTTCGCCGTCAGCGCCAGCGGAACGTGGACCGGCTCGCCGGTGACGACGTGGGTCGCCTCGGCGACGTCCCCCGCCGCGAAGACGTCCTCGACGTTCGTGCGACCGTACTGGTCGGTCGCGATGGCGCCTGTCGGTCCGAGTTCGATTCCCGCGTCCTCGGCCAGCTCCGTCGCCGGGTCGACGCCGACGCCGACGATGGCGACGTCTGCAGGGTAGACCTCCTCGGCCACGCGAACGCCGCCGACTGTGCCGTCCGTGGCTGGCTCCTCCGCCCCGTCAGTCTGGGCACCCCCGTCCGCAGCCCGCCCGACAAACCCGTCCACCGCCGTGTCGAGGTGGAGCGTCACGTCCTGCTCTGCAAGGTGCGCCTCGACAGCCTCGGCGACGGCCTCCCCGAAGGGATCGAGGACGTGGGGCAGCATCTCGAAGAGGTGGACGTCGATGCCCCGCGCCGAGAGCGCCTCCGCCATCTCGATCCCGACGTAGCCCCCGCCGACGATCGCCGCCGTCTCCGGGGCGGTATCGGCGACGAAGACGTCGATCGCGTCCGCCTCAGGGAGACTGTGGATCGTGAAGACGCCCTCGCGGTCCATCCCCTCGAAGGGCGGTTCGACGGCGCGAGCACCGGTGGAGAGCAACAACGTGCCGTAGGACAGCTCGTAGCGCTCGCCCTCGCCGAGGACCGTGACCGTCGACGAGTCCGGGTCCACGTCGACCACCTCGTGCTGGGTACGGAGGTCGACGTCCCGTTCCTCACGGAACTCCAGCGGCGTCACGGCGACCAGCTCCGAGAGCTCCTCGATCTCGCCTTTGACGTAGTAGGGCGTCCCACACGCGGCGTAGGAGACCCACTCGCCGCGCTCGAGGACGATCACCTCGAGCTCCGGATCCTCCCGCTTGGCCTTGCTCGCCGCGCTCATCCCCGCCGCGTCGCCGCCGACGATCACGAACGGTTCGTCCATGACCGGGCGTTGGCCCCGGGGGTGGTAAAGTATTTCGAGGTATTCACAATATTGTAATCACCTCGACCGGCGTCGAGCATCGCACGCATCCGCCTTCCCGCGTACGGTGGCCACACGCTCGGCTCCGAACCGTTGAAGGGGTCGCGTGCGACAGGGAACGTATGATCCTCTCGGACCGGGACATCCGCCGTCGCCTCCAGGACGGCGACCTCGTCATCGATCCCCTCGACGACCCCGAGATGCAGATCCAGCCCGCGAGCGTCGACCTGCGCCTGGGCCGGGAGTTCCTGACGTTCACGCAATCGAAGGTCCCCTGCATCCGCCCGAACAGCGGGGCCGCCGCGGACGACTACACCGAGCGGACGACGATCCCCGACGCCAGCACCGAGGGCGGCCAGCGGACCCTCCGAGACGTCGCCGACGAGACCGACGAGGAGACCCGGACGATCGACGGCGAGTTCATCCTCCACCCGGGGGACTTCGTGCTCGCGACGACCAAGGAGCGTGTGGGGATCCCCGACGACCTCATCGCGCACGTCGAGGGGCGATCCTCGCTGGGCCGGCTCGCGATCGTCGTCCACGCGACGGCCGGGATCGTCGATCCCGGCTACGAGGGCCAGATCACGCTGGAGCTGTCGAACCTCGGGACGGCGCCGGTCGCGCTGACGCCCGACATGCGCATCTCCCAGCTCACCTTCACGAAGCTCTCCTCGGCGGCAGAGCGTCCCTACGGCGAGGAGCGGGGCTCGAAGTACCAGGGCCAGTCGGGCCCGCAGGCCTCGCGCATCGAGGACGACGCGGAGTTCGGCGGCGACCAGGCGTAGACAGGGGCGTCCTCACTGCAGCGTCACTCCACAGTCTCGCGTGCCGCGGCGAGCCGCGCCTCGAACTCCTCGCGCACCTCGGCAGCGAGTTCGTCGGCCGGCCTGTCGGCGTCCTCGGACCAGTCCTCGAACGCCTGCGGGACGAGCAGGTACGAGATCGCACGATAGATCGCCCGATGGCGCTCGAGGCCGGCGGGGAGGTCGCCGGCGTGCGCTCGGTAGCCCGCATAGAGCGCCGCTCGGAGTCGCTCGCGCTCCTCGGCCGCGACGTCGGGCTGGCCGAGGTGGTGGAACTCGGCGTCGACGAGGCCGAAGGCGGGATCGCCGACGAGCGTGCGCTCCCAGTCGAGCAGGCCGAGTGGATCGTAGTGGACGTTGACCCGGCTGTGATCCCCGTGAACGAGCGTCGGCGTGCCCTCGATCTCGGGCCAGACCGCGCCGAGCACGTCGATCAGTCGCTCCGGGAGGTCGAGAAAGCGATCGGCGAACCAGTCCTCGGCGCGCCACCGGATCGTTCGTGCGAGCACGTCCGGCCAGTCCCGGCCGCCGAGATCGAGGGCGTCGGCGTCTCCGCCCAGCACCACGCCCGCCCGGTCGAACTCCGCCTCGTGGACGCCCGCGACCGCCCGGCCGACCAGCCGGAGGAGCTCCTCGCGGCTCGGGCCAGCCTCGCTGCCGGTCCAGGCGTCGTTGAAGCGTCGGCCCGGGAGGGGTTCGGTGACGAGGTAGGGTGGATCCGAATCGGCCTCGGCCGCGACGATCGTCGGCGTCCCGACGCCGCAGTGTGCGGCGGCGTATCGCGTCGCCGCGATCTCCCGGACGAGGCGGAGTTCGGTGTCGCTGGCGGTCTTGACGTACACCGGGTCGGCGTCGGCGAAGCTGACGCGGGCGGTCTGGTTGCCCGGACGGACGGTCTCGGGGTGGACGTCGGTGATCGTACGATCCGGGAGCGCCGTCGCCACGGCCCGTTCGACGATGTCGGACATGGAGGGCGTTCGCTCAGATTCCACCGGCCGGCACGCCGTAAACCCTCGCACGGGGGTAACGCCCGCCGATCGATCGGGTGTCGTTCCGTCCCCGCCACATGCCCAGCGGCGCCAGTGAGCGCCGGGTCAGTCCTCGACCGACTCGACCAGCAGCGCCGCGACGTGCTCGAGTTCGTCCTCGTTGACGGTGTGGGCCATCCCTCCGTAGATCTCGACGGTGACGTCCGCACCGAGCGCGGAGAGGGAGTCGGCGGTCTCGTGGACGCGCTTCTCGGGGATGTGGGGATCGACGTCGCTACAGCCCAGGAAGGCCGGCGTGCCGGCGAGATCGCCATCGGCAGCGGCGAGCGTCGCCTCCTCGTCCCAGTCGATGCCCTCCGGACCGATGCGACCGCCCGAAAGCGCGGCGAGCCCGCCGTACCGGTCGGGATTCCGGGCGAGGAACTCGCTGGCGAGGCAGGCGCCCTGAGAGAATCCCAGGAGCACGACGTGCTCGCGGCCGACCGCGTCGGCCGCTCGGTCGACGGTCCGCTCGACGAGCCCGAGCGCACTGCTCAGGTGGGGCTCGTTGGCCTCGAGGTCCGCCAGGAAAGAGTTCGGGTACCAGGTGTTCCGGGTCGCCTGGGGTGCGAGGATCGCCAGGTCCTCGGGGGGATCGATGTCGGTACGGTCGTGCCTGGCGGCCTGCTCGACGAGCTGGACGACGCTCCGGGCGGTGGCGCCGCGGCCGTGGATCGCGACGACCGCGGCGGCCGCGTCCTCGAGGGCGGTGCGGGCCGCGACGACGTCGGCGTCTCCGTGGGGATCGCTCATGGTCTCGAGGTCGAGCTCTGGACACTAAGCCGGTCGGGTGGCGGCGATCACTCGACGGCGACCGTCCGCTCGGCGACGACGGGCAACAGCGGGAGTTCGGGGAACACGACCTCGATCGTCAGCTCCAGCGTCTCCTGGCCGTTCCCGAGCAAGGCGACTGGGACGGTCGTCGCGTCTGCGAGGTACGTCTCGTCGTCCGTCATCGCGACGCCGTTGACCTCGACGGCGGCCCCGACCTGACAGCCGGACCCGCGGTTCCGAATCGTGACCTCGTGGAAGGCGTGCTCACCCTCGGCGATTGCGTCGGGGAGGTCACCCCAGTCGACGACGACGTCGGGGAGGTCCGCCGCGGCGTCGACGATCCGGTCGGCGACGCCCTCGCCGATGCCGGCCGCGGCGATCGTCGCCGGCGACTCGGTGGCGACCGCCGCCGGGGCGGAGTAGCCGGCCTCGGCGAGCGTCCGAGCTCGGCCCTCGCCGACGCCCTCGATCGCGGTGAGAGCGGCCGCCTCCGGCCCGACGCCGTGTTCGACCCGGGCCTCCAGCCGGCGACAGCGGTTGGCGGCTGCGGGACCGGCGAACTCCTCGAGGACGGCGCCGAGCGCGGCGAGGAGGCGGAGGGCGTTCTGGCGGATGACCCAGGCGTCCGAGCGGAGGCCGGAGGGCGTCGTGCCGGCGATCGCGGAGCGGAGGATCGCGAGCACCTTGCGCTGCCCGTCGGGGAGGGATTCGGCGCGGGTCCCGAGCACCGCGTCGATGGCGTCGGCCTCGTCACTCCGGGCGCCGACGTCGTCGAACTCCGCCGCACGCGCCACGGCCCGGAGGATCCCGTCCTCGTCGACCGTCTCGGCGGTCGCGAGGTCGTGAAAGCGACGGGCGGTGGGCAGGCGGAGGTAGAAGCGGGTCGCGAGGCGCCCGAGAGCCGTCGGCGTGACGGTCGGATCCGACGGATCGTCGCCGATCTCGAGGAAGCCGTCGGCGGAGAGGGCCTCGAGCGTCGCGTCGACCTCGGGGCCGAGGTCCGCGTCGGTGCCCGCCCGGACGGCGTGGAACGTCGTCCCCAGCCAGTCGATCGCGTCCGACCGGCTCGCGATCGTCCCGACGCAGACCTCCGCGAGCAGGTGCTCGGGGAGGTCCTCGGAGAGGTGGGAGTCGATCTCCGTACCCTCCTCGAGGAGGCGGCGGTAGCGGTCGGCGTCCGAGCGGTCGGTGACGACCCAGCCATAGCCCACGTCGTCGTACTCCGGGCGGCCCGCACGACCGAGCATCTGCAGGACGTCCAGCGGGCTCATCTCGACGTCGCCCTCCAGCGGGTCGTGGTACTTCGTGTCCCGGATGATCACGCAGCGGGCGGGGAGGTTGACGCCCCACGCCAGCGTCGACGTCGAGAACAGGAGGTCGATCCGGCCGTCTTTGAACCACCCCTCGACCAGGTCCCGGTCGTTCTTCGAGAGCCCGGCGTGGTGGAATGCGACGCCGTCGAGCACCCCGTTCCGGAGGTCGTCGTCCTCCAGGGCCTCGGTCTCGGTGTGGAAGTCGTAGTCGCCGCGGGCACCCACGGACAGGTCGCGATCGGCCACCACGTCGCGAGCCTTGGCCGCGGCGCGCTCGGCGTCCTGCCGAGAGGCCACGAACACGAGCGCCTGGCCGCCGTCGGTGATGTGTGGCTCCGCGAGGTCCATCGCCCGGTAGAGCCGGCGGTACTTGTCCGCGAAGGCGTTCTCGCCGTGGCTGTAGGTCTTGACGTCGAGGTGGAGGTCGACGGGCCGGTGGTCGTCGTCGAAGTCGTAGGTCGTCTCCGGGGGCGCGTCCAGCCACTCGGCGACGTCCTCGACGTTGGGCATCGTCGCCGAGAGCGCGACGATCCGGGGATCACAGAGCCGGCGGAGGCGGGAGATCGTCACTTCGAGGGCCGACCCGCGGCGCTCGGAGTCCAGGAGGTGGACCTCGTCGACGACGCAGCAGTCGACGTCGGTCACGAAATCGTAGCGGTGGGTGTCGTGCTTGCGCGTCGCCGAGTCAAGCTTCTCCGGCGTCATCACGAGCACGTCCGCACGGCGGGCGCGACGCGGCGTGAGGTCGCGCTCGCCGGTGACGACGTACACGGAGTAGCCAAGCTCCTCGAAGCGGTCCCAGTCCGACTCCTTCTCGTTTGTCAGCGCCCGCATCGGCGCGACGAAGAGTGCGGTGCCGCCGCGGTCCAACGTCTTGCAGATCGCCAGCTCCGCGATGGCCGTCTTGCCGCTGGCGGTGGGCGCGCTCGCGACGACGTTCTCCTCCGTCTCGAGGACGCCGGGGAGGGCCGCCCGCTGCATCCGGTTGAACTCGTCGAAGGCGAAGGCGTCGGCGAACTTCGGGAGCACCTCGGCGACTTCCATCTACTCGGTGGGGAGGTCCGGGGCTTCATAGTGGTTCGTAATGCGGAGTGGAAGTGGAGCGGAACTCGAACGTGGGTACTGACGTCCGGATCGAACCCGCGTCCTCTCGCCGCCTCCGGAAGCCCCCGACCGCTCGTGACAGCTAACTCGCTGCGCGCTTCGCTCACTCCCTGTCGGTCGCTCGCTACAGTGCTTGCGTCGTTACCTGTCACGAGCGGCCGGCCCCTTCCGTAGCCCCACCCGGATGCCGGCTGTCGAATCCTGCCTACGTCGGTGGGTTGCGGTGGCGCGCGCCGCGCGCCGTTCCATCGGCGCGCAAGCCGCGCGAGGGCCGAGCAGCGCAGCGAGCGACCGACAGGGAGCGAGTGAGCAGCGCAGGCGGCTGGGGAGGACGAGGCGGCGGTGGGTGGACTTCGAAAGGGGCCGGTCGCTGGACGAAGGACGGCGACGCAAGCACTGGAGCGAACGGAGTCCTCGTGAGCGCAGCGAACGAGGGCTCGAGAGACGAGCGACGCGAGTCTCTCGGCGTGAGCGAAGCGCGCAGCGAGCCGCCCGAGTCGAGCGAGCGGGGGCTTTCGGGGCGGTTTGGACCCACGTAGGATTCTGGATCGATCTGTTCGGGATCGCCATCGACAATCTAGAAGCGAGAATCGAACCAGAGGAAGACGGTCGGCCTCACACCGGGAGACTCGCTGTTCTCGTCTCCCGAGCCCTGCCTCGCTTCGCTCGGCAGGACTCCGTTCGGCCGCTGCGTCTTCCAGGGTTCGATTCTCTCCGTCGGACGTCCAGCTCCTCACGTTCGTTCGTCGCAGGAAGTCCGGGTGCGAGAATCGAACCCGCGTCTCAGCCTCCACAAGGCTGAAGGATAACCACTACCCCAACCCGGACGCATCGAATCCTACCCCGCGGTCGGGTGTTATAGGTTACGCTGTGGGGCAGCCGTGTCAGGGCCTCCCGCCCCGCCGGCGTCGTGACGAGGCGCTTTTCATCCTCCCACGCGTACGGATCGGCCACGTGGCGATCACCGACAAGATCTACGTGAAGAACCACCGGCAGCTCTCGAGCCAGCTCGACACCTCCATCCCGCGTGGCGCGTTCTCCGGCGCGACGCTGGACCTCCTCTTCACCGGCGACGGGATGGAGAAACTCGACGAGGCGTCGCGGGAGCGGGTGCTGGACTTCGCGGAGGACTTCCTCGATTGCGACTGCGATTCCAATCCCTACTGTGGCTGCCCGGAGGAGAAGTTCCTCGTCTACCTGCTCGAACTGCGCGAGGAGGGGCTGGGCCCGGAGGCCATCGTCGACGTCATGACCGACGACTACATGGTCTACGCGTACGCCGGCGACGTCCTGTCGTTTCTCGACCAGGCAGTCCGGACACTCGAGGCCGTCGAGGATCTCGCTGCCGTCGAGGGCGACGACGAGGCGCGTCGCGAGGCTGCTGCCGCGATCGCTCGTCTCGAGGGGTAGCCTCGGCGTCCTCGCCCACCGACGTCGGAGCAGCCTGTCGGGTGCCGCCGTCGGCGACGGTCTCGAGTCCACCGAGCGGAGCGGGAGTCGCGCCCGCTTCAGCCGAGGCGAAAGGGCTCGTCCGGCTCACCTCGGTCCTCGTCGAGTTCCTCGAGCTGGATCACGTCCTCGCCGTCCTCCGTCGATTCGAGCTCCTCCCGCAGCGCGGTGACGTACTGCTTGTGCTCGTCGAGTTGCTCGCGGAGGTGCTCGGCCTCGAGTTCGAGGCGCTCGTGCTCCCTGACGAAGCTCTTGGGAACCTCGACCTTCGGCGGGAACTCGGCGGTCGTCTCCTCGGCGCTCTCCCGGACCTCGTGCTCGGGCACGACCTCGACCTGCCCGTCGTGGGCGACGAGCATGTCGACGTAGTCCCGGAACACCGCGGAGAGGGAGATGTCCCGTTCCTCGGCGATCTCCCGGAGGGTCTCGAAGGAGTCCTCGTTGACCCGGAAGGAGATCGTCTTGTTCTTGTTGCCCATGGTGTCAGTAAAGTGGTGGCTACGGATACTTAATCGTTCGTCAGACGCGCGTCGTCCACCCTACGGTGAACGGCGCAGGACCGCTACTCACGCCAGGGGAATCCCGTGAAGCTCTCCCTCGTTGACGCGCCCTTCGTCCGTGAATTCCTCCACTCCGGTCCCGACGTACACTGTGTCTGCTGTGACGATCGGCTCCGTCACGACGCCCCCGGGTCGGTCGTACGTCGCGATGACCCCTCCCGTCGCCGTATCAAGCGCCAAAACCGAGGCCGTTCTGTCCTCGATAGGCCCTCTCGGATCGATCAAGGTGGAGACGTACGCCGTCGATTCGAAGGGTCGTCCCCAGATGGGAAAGAGCCGATCGTCGAGTCGCTCGGACCACCGTTCGACTCCGTCGCCGGTCTCCAGGGCACCGAGGCGTGTCCAGCCTCCCTCGCTCCGATGGCAGAGCACGAGGTCGTCCCGTACAGGACCGATCGCCTCGAAACCACCCGTCTCCCAGTCGGTGCTCCCGTCGCTGAGTCGGAGGGCCACAACGCGGTGGTCGTTTCTCGGGGTGCCAGTATTGTCACCGAAGAGGATCCGATCACGGGACGCCGCCACTCCCCGGAGCGTATGGGACACGTACCTCGCGGATCGTGCGGTCCCCGGCGGATCGTCCGGCAGCCATCGACGCCACAGCTCCGTCCCGTCCGGGTCGAGGAGATGAATTCGTCCCCGTTGCCACGCGAGGAGGGCCCGATCGCCGACGGCAAACAACTGCCACCCGCGTCCGTAGTGCGGGAACTCTCGCTGCCAGAGGTGCTGGCCGTCGGTTGGATTCAGCGCGTGCAGCCGAGCGAACCACTCGTCCGGTGGATCCTGCTCTCCGCCACCCTGCTGGGACAGCAGATAGACTCGGTCGCGAGTCGCCCGCACCTCCCACAGGCGAGCCCTCGGTCCCGGCGTTGGGTACTGCCACTGCACCGCTCCGGTGTCCGTCGAGACGGCAGTAACGCCGGACTCGCCGTCGATACGCGAGTCCAGATATGCGTGGTCGTCGTCGATGGCCCACAGCGCGGTGCCGACCTCGTCCACGGTCCATCGCTCTCGGCCGTCGAATTCGAAGGCGACGCTCGGCCCGCGCGATAGGTCCCCGTAGAGGCCATCGCGTGACGGAGTGGTCGTCAACAGTTCGGGCGCGTAACCGAGGTCGATCGTCCAGGGCGGGGTTCGGAGCTCGTCCGTTCCATCGCGGTCCTCGGCTGGAGCAGTGCCGTTGGATGAGGGAGCTGTGTCGGATGCAGTGTCCGCTCCCGTCGCAGCAGAGCGATTTCCATCGCCATCCACACAGCCGGCAGTGATGGCGAGCGACGACAGGAGGCTTGATTGGAGAAATCCTCGCCGCGAAATCCGTCGAGATGTCACGTTGTCGTCGGTAATGACTACAAGTACGTGTAACCAGTGGTCGCCACTAATAAAAGAGGGAAAACGGCTTGTGGTCGGAAGACGCGCGCCGGCCGCTACGGCGTGGGCGCGGCCTCGCCCTCGATCGTCTCCAGGGCCTCGATGGCGCCCTCGAGGTACTCCGACGCGTCGTCGCCGTACTGCTCGCGGGCCATCGCGGCGTACTCGTTGGTCTCGGCGTCGAAGGCCTCGACGCGGTCGACGGTGCGCTCGGCTGCCTCGACGACCCAGCGGTCCCGGGTCGCCTCGTCGACGACGGTGATCGACTCCGGTCGAACGGAGACGTTCACCTGGCCGCTCTCCGTCTCGTAGGTGCGGGGCTTGCCAGCGACGGCGACGTACTCCGGGGGCTGCAGTTCCCGGAGCATCGACGCGGCGTCGGGCTGGTACTGCCCGGCGTAGACGAAGAACGTGCCGGTGGGATCGACGATGCGGCCGCGCCAGTACTCGCTGTCGTCGCCGACGTCCTCCTTCTCCGTGAGGGTGCCCACGAAGAACACGCGATTCGCGCGCTCGCCCGTGGGGAGCAGGGCGTAGTTGGGCGCGCGCTCGTCGTCGGACTCCTTGAACGTGTGACTGGCGTCGTTGAACTCGCGTGCGAAGACGCGGCGGGCGACTTCGCGGGTGGGTGCACTCGACATCTAGATCGACCTCGCCTTGATCAGCGTGTCCTCGACGGTCTCGGGCGCGCCGAGTTCCTCCATGTCGTCGACGAGGAGGTACCGCCCGAAGACGGGCCCCTCGACGCGGTAGTACTGACCGAGGACGTCGCCGGTCATCTCCTCGGCAACGACCTCGGTGTCCAGGGCGTCCATCGCCATGTCCTTGGCCTCCTCCAGCTCCATGCCGGTGAGGGCCTCGGTGGCCTCCTGGTCGAAGATGACCTCCCGGGCCTCGATGCCGTCGTCGAGGACTCCCTTGATGCGGAGGTCGAACTCGCCCTCGACGTCGCCGTGCTCGGAGCAGCGGCCGTTCTGGAGGACGCGGGTACAGTCCTCCTCGGGGCAGCGCTTGATGAGTCCGGAGCCGGACTGGACGTCGACGAGCGCCCCTTCGAAGGTGTCGGCGTCGTCGCCGACCTCGATCTCCCGGTCGAGCTCCTCGATGGTGGTCGTCCGGTTGAGCTTCACCGAGAACTGGCCCTCGTACTCGTCGGTGACGACGTTGCCAAGCCGGTAGGCCTGGCCCTCGGCCAGCGTGGGCAGGTCCGATTTCGCCCACTTGGTGAACTTCACCGTGCCGGACTCGTCGCCCAGGAGGCCGACCTGGGCGATCGAGTCGCTGCGGGGCTCCCAGAGGTCGACGACGGTCGCCTCGATCGTCACCCACTCCTCGGGTGCGTCGATGTCGGCGACCTCGACCTCCTCGCTGGAGCCCCCGGAGACCACGTCCTCGCGCTCGATGCCGGCCTCCTCGCGGTAGGTGCTCTCGACGCTCCGCCGTGCCTCGTCGACGGGGACCTTGTACTGCTCGACCAGCGTCTGGAGTCTGTCCAGGACCGCCTCGACCTCGAGGTCGAGGTGGTCGTCGTATCGGTCGCGGATTTCCTCCGCGTGCTCGCGTAGATCAGCCATGGTGTGCTTCGCCTCCGTGTGTGTATGTGGGGAGGCACGCCACGCTAGGTCGGCATCGGGGATAAACCAGTGGAAGCCGGGGTGAAAGTGAAAATAGACGTTTGAGGCCCTATCGACCCGGATATTCGTCTATCCCGGCCCACTACCGCTCAGAGTGCTGGAGCAGCAGTCGGCGAGCGTGCTCTCGGGTGACTCTCGCTTGCCACCGGCAGATCGATCCGGGACACCGCCCACGTCTGGCCGTCGTCTCGCGGGGAACCCTCAGGGCTCATACTCGCTTTCGACGGTCAACTCGGCGGTCAGGTCGCCGACTTGCAGGTCGAACGACCCGGGCTCGACCTCGGCGGGCGGCTCGTGGCCGTGGACGCCAAGCTCGTCGGCTGCCAGCTCCAGCGTCACGGTCTCGGTGTCGCCCGCCCCCACCGCGACCCGCTGGAAGCCCTTCAGCTCCCGCACCGGCGTCACCCTGCTGCTGTGGTGGTCGGTCACGAACAGCTGGACGACCTCCTCGCCGGCGCGCTCGGCGGCGTTCTCGAGGGTGACCTCGACGTCGACCGTCCCGCCCGGACCGATCGTCGACGCGGAGAGCGACAGGGCCGTCGGCTCGATCTCGGCGTAGCCGAGGCCGTGTCCGAACGGGAACAGCGGGTCGTAGGCGGCTGTGTGCTCGTCGTCGCCGATCGGGTTCGGGTGGCGGAGGTAGTTGAACTGCGAGGGAAGGTGGCCGGCCGAGCGCGGGAGCGAAACCGCCAGCCTGCCGCCTGGTTCGACGTCGCCCACGAGCGCCTCCGCGAGGACGTCGCCGCCCTCGGTGCCGGGGTAGTACGCGAACAGCAACGCGTCGAGGTGCTCGGCCGTCCACGGGAGCGCGAGCGGCCGTCCGGCAATGACGACGCCGACCGTCGGCGTGCCCGTCTCGTGGATCGCCTCCAGCAGGTCGCGCTGGGAATCCGGCAGCTCGATCTGGGAGCGCGTCGGGAACTCGCCAGTCGGGTGCCCCGCGTCCTGGTGGGGCCCGAACTCGTGGATGTACCAGTCCTCCCCCACCGCGACGACCGCGACGTCGGCGTCGGCGGCCCGCTCGGCGGCCGCCTCGATCGCCGCGTCGTCGGCGTCGGCGATCCCCGCGCCGCGCTCGTAGGTGACGGTCGCGTCGGTGACCGCTTCCAGGCCCTCCCGTAGCGTCCGCCCCTCGACGTCCTCCTCGTCGAGGATCGACCAGCCGCCGATCTGCGCGATGAGGTCGTCGGCGTTCGGGCCGCCGACGAAGATCTCCGCGGGATCGGAAAGCGGCAGCAGGTCGCCGTCGTTCTGGAGCAGCGTCAGGGACTTGCGGACGCTCTCGCGGGAGAGTTCGCGGTGGTCCTCGGTGCGGACCCGCTCCGTGGCCGCGCCCTCGGGGGGCGCGCCCTGCTCGAAGAGACCGAGTTCGAACTTCGCCCGGAGCACCCGGCGGACGCTCCGGTCGATCACGGCCTCGGAGAGCTCGCCGTCCTCGAGGAGATCGAGTGCGTACTCGGCGTGGTCGTCGACGCCCACCGAGACGAGGTCCAGTCCGGCCCGCCGGGCGAGCAACGTGCTCTCACAGGCGTCGCGGGTGACGTGGTGGTCCTCGTGGAGCATGTCGACCCCGCCCCAGTCCGAGACGACGTGGCCCTCGAAGCCCAGCTCCTGGCGCAGCAACTCGGTGAGATAGCGCCGCGAGCCGTGGGCGGCCTCGGCGTCGATCGCGTTGTAGCAAGGCATCACCGAACGGACGCCGGCGTCGATCGCCGCCTCGAACGGTGGGAGGAAGACCCGCCGGAGCGTCGACTCGGAGATCTCGACCGGCGCCGCGTCCTCGCCCCGCCGCGGCTCGCCGTAGGCGGGGAAGTGTTTGGCCGTCGCGACGACGGACTCCTCGTCGACCGCGTGGGCGCCCTGGAGCCCAGTGACCTCCGCGCGCACCAGCTCCGCGACCAGGTGCGGACTCTCGCCGTAGGTCTCGTGGGTGCGCCCCCAGCGTGGATCCCGGCCCACGTCACAGGTCGGGCCGTAGTTCTGGTGGATCCCCGTCGCGCGGAGCTCGCGGGCGGTGATCTCCCCCGCACGCTCGACGAGCTCGGGGTCCCACGTCGCACCCATACCGAGGCCGTTCGGGAACGTCGTGGTGTTCTTGACGTAGGCGTGGCCGTGGACGGCGTCGGCGGTGAACAACAGCGGGATGCCCAGCCGGTGCTCCTCGCGGGCAGAGGCCTGGAGCTCCCGGGCGACAGCCGCACACTCCTCGGGCTTCCAGTACAGCGCGCCGGCCCAGCCGAAGGGGGCCACCGAACCGATGTCGTACTCGCCGACGAGCTCCTGGATGCGATCGAGGTCCCTCGTTTCGCCGAAACTCCCCAGCGGCGCGCCGACGAGCTGCCCGACCTTCTCCGAGCGGGTCATGCGCTCGAGCAGGTCGTCGATCCGCGCCTCCGTGGGGAGCGAGGGGTCCTCGTAGGGACGCCGCTCCGTGGATTCTGACATGCGTCTGGAGAGCAACCTCCGATTCAAAAGGCTTCCCTCACGGCGCGAGTCATATGGCTGGCGAGTGGCTGTCGCATCCGGTGGTCGATAGACGGACAGCTACTCCGGTCGAAACCGCCGGCGATCGACCCGGCGGGTGGGCGGGGAAACGCCCCCGCTCTCAGCGCAACTCGACCGTGATCCGCTCGGCCTCGCCGTTCCGGATCCGTCGGCTGTAGGGATCGCCGACGCTCGCGCCGTCGACCTCGACCGTCTCGCCGTCGGCGAACGCGATTGTCACGGCCGCCGGAGAGACGCCGTCGCCGAAGGTGTCCTCGCCGGCGGGGTTGTGGTACTCGACGGCCGTGTCCCCGAGGAACGTGCCCGCGACCCGGCCGTCCTCGAAGAGCCAGTCGGGGAGGCGGGGGTCGAGCGTGAGCGTGAGTTCGCCGTCCTCGACGGCGAAGGGGCGCTCGCCGAAGAGCATGTGGTGGAGCATGCTGAGGTACTCGACCGTCGAGCCGGTCAGCCGGGCGACGAAGCCGCGGCCGTGTAAGGACTCGTCGGGGTGCTCGCTGGAGACGATGAACGAGGAGTTCTCCAGCGGGCTGCGGCCGTAGACCTCGGGATCCTGAAAGGGGATCGCCGCCGCGCGGAAGTCCTCGAAGAACTCCTCGTAGAGGCCGGCCCGCAGCAGCGCCTTGAGGTACTTGTACTCCATGTGGAGCCAGATGGACTCGTTCTCCAGCCAGCCGGGCGTGAACGTCCGGGCGCGGCCGATGTCGAAGGGCTGGCTCGAGAGGTCGGCGTTGACCTTGTACATCCCCAGCTCGTCGTCGTAGAGACCGCTGTCCCTGACCTGGGCGTAGATCTCGGCGGCGTTGTCGGCCTCGGCACCGCTCTTGAGCGCCCGGACCGGCCCCTCGAGGAAGAGAGGCAGGGGCTCGGGCCGGAAGGACTCGACCTCGACGAAGGGCCCGCGGTGGTCGAGGCCCTCGGGGACCTCCTCGACCTCGCGCTCGCTGTACTCCTCGACGTGGAACCGGAAGTACGTCGGCACCTCGCCGTCGTTGTACTCCTTGGCGCGGGCGATGCCCTCATCGACCTTCGCCTCGAAGGCCGCCAGCGCCGCCTCGAGGTCGTCGAGGCCGACGTCGACGGCCTCGCCGTCGAAGCCCCAGTGGACGCGATCGCGATACTCCTCGCGGGCGGTCGCGACCCGGTCCCAGTACTCGTGATCGCGGTCCTCGCGGTCGGTCTCGCGGTACCACTCGAGTGACGCCCGGACCGCCTCGAGGAGGTCGGAGAGCTCGACGGGCAGCGTGACGGTCTCGACGTCGTCGGGGGCGTCGTCGATGGCGTCTCGCGCCATCGCGAACAGCCGCGAGAGCTCGTAAGTCTCCGGCATCGACGACCCGAAGATCGACGGCAGCCCGGCCATGGCATCGTCCCAGCCGGGGTTGCCGGCCTCCATCTCGATACCCATCCCCTTCGGGTCCATCGTGGCGAACTTCACCAGTCCGAGCGCACTCAGTTTCCCGAGGAGTGTCGTCTCGAAGACCTCACCGTGGCCGTCGTCGGTACGGACCGCGTACGGCCGGGCGTCACGGGACTCGATGAGCTCCCGCTTGGCGTCGTCGAACGCGAGCGTGTTTGCCTGGCGGATCGTGCCGTCGATCTCGACGTACTTCAGGGACCGGGGGCGGACTTTGATGTGCGTATCCTGGAACGTGTACTCCTCGCGGCCGAAGAAGAGGTCGTCCTTCCGGTCGGGGTAGATGTCGAGGTACTTCTCGATGGAGTCGAGGTTGTACGTCCAGTGGTCGACCCAGTAGCCCTCCTGGAAGGAGGTCTCGAAGTGCCGGGTGGCCTGCTCCAGGGCCACCGAGAGGAACTCGTCGGGCTCGACCGTGATCCCGTCGTCCTCCACGATGGCGGCCGTGAGCAGTCCACCGGGCGTGAACGCCTCCTCGAGCGTCTCCTCGACGGCGTCGGGCCCCTCGACCAGGTCGAGGATCGCGTCGCGGTCCTCGGGTTCGACGAAGAAGCGATTGCCCTCGAGCACCAGGGGGTTGTAGCCGTCGGCCTGGACGAGGTTCATGTAGGAGACGACGTTGAAGTCCTCGACGCCGGGCTGGAGCCAGACGTCCTCCCGGCGGTTCTGGAGCACGTCGCGGAAGTCGCCGTTGCCCTGGGAGTAGAACTCCGGGGCGACGTAGAAGTCGTTGTAGTCGCGTTCGAGGTCGCCGTGCTTGCGCGAGTAGACGTGCTGGACGACGTCGTCGTCCTCGCCGAGCAGGACCGGCCAGCCCCCGCGGAGGACGTTGTCGAAGAACGTCTGGCGGGTGTACTCGTCGAAGGTGTCGTCGGCGGTCTCGACGGCGACGGCGTCCGTCAGATCGCGGGCGAGGTCGGTGGCGCGCTCGCGCTGCTCGGCCGCGAAGTCGGCGTCGAGGCGATCGGCGTGCGCGAGCGCCTGCTCGTGGTCGGCGGCGTGGCCGACGAGCTCGCGGAGCGTGAGGGTCTCGCCGGGCGCGAGCGTCCGCGCAGTCCCGACGAAGGCACAGGGCGTCCGGCCGACGGTGATCTGCTCGGCGTCATGGACCGCCTCGAGCCCCCCGTCCACGAACCGTTCGGGCGTCGACAGGGAGGTGTCCTGCCCGAAGACGACGTCGGGATCGACCACGGGATCGAGCGCGTCCCCGTCCGCCAGGGCCGCGTAAAAGTGCCCGGCCTCGTACTCGTTCAGCGTGGCGTCCTCGGCCATCGTCGGGTTGACCTGGTAGAAGGGAACGCCGGAGTCGGCGTGCTTCACGGCCATCCAGGCCTCCGTCGTCCGGGCGGTGTTCTTGAGCTCCTCGTCCTGGGCGCCGTAGGGGACGACGACCGGCAGGCCGTCCAGGACCGAGAGGTCGGTCGGCTCCGCGCCGACGTTCTCGATCTCGACCTCGCGGAGCAGGCCGCCGAAGGGTTCCTCGGTGACGGTGAAATAGCGGACCGTCACGGCGAGCCCGAGGTCCTCCCTGGTCTCGGTCAACTCGAGCTCGTTCGCGCCGACGTGCATCTCGCGCTCGCCCTCGGTGTCCGGCGCGAACGGCTCGTGGAACTGGCCGTCGACGTCGAGGAACGTCCGGAAGCCCAGCTCGTGCGTGTGTCGGTAGGCCTTGTTCGCCGGGAGGAACTCCAGGATGGCCCCGTCCTTGCCGCCGACGCCCATGCTCGCGATCGCCTGCCCGCGATTGACGTAGAGCACCCACATCGGGATGCCCATCTCGCCGGCGATGCCGGGGAGAAAGCTGGAGAAGGGATCGCGGTCGTCGAAGTCGGTGATGACGAATCGGTTCCGGTCGTCGAATGAATCTCGATCCATGGTTGGTGTGTCCTGAACGGCCACCCGGGTGCCGGGCCCTCGTGGTCGCGACGGCATCGTGCCCGAAGTCCTCCCCCGCCGCGTCGGTCACGGTCCTTCGCGCGACCGTGACCGTCGGCGCGCCGACCGGCTCCCCGATCCACGTCGGCGGGGTTCCCCGGTCGCGTGGGGTCGGCCGGCGGTTCGTAGGAGCGTCGACCGTCGCCTGGACGCCGCTCCCGGGCGTCTACCACACGTCCAACGACTCGCGTCCGAGTCAAAAACCTTCCCTCACCTTCCGAGCGGCGGGAATGGCTCGCCGACGGCGACCGCGAACCGTTGCCCCGGGGGGCGCGTGGGATGCGGGCTGGTCACGGCGCGCTCGCCGATCCGACCGTCATCGGGTTTTTCCGAGGGCCACGCCTACCCTGGCCCATGCACGGGTGGTCCCGGTGAGCGACGACGGCGGCGACTCCTCGAGCCGGACGGAGGATGATGGCGCTCCTGGCGAGGCCACAGACGAGGACTCTCCGCGCGGGACGGTGGACGAGGACCCTCCGCGCGGGACGGTGGACGAGGACCCTCCGCGCGGGACGGTGGACGAGGACCCCCGACGCGAGACCGAAGCTGGCGATTCTCGGAGCGAGACGGCGGAGGACGGCCCCGCGAGTACGAGCGAGGACAGCGACTCCTCGGGCTTCCTCGGGAACATCAAGAACGCCCGCTCGCAACTCGGCGACGCGAGGGAAGCCTTCTCGAATGCCAGGGGCGGCGGCAAGCTGCCGACCGACGAGGAGGGCCGCGTCCGGCTGGTCTGTCGGCGCTACGACGAGCGCCGGCTCGTTCCCCTGGACGACAGAGGCCGACCCTCCTGCTTCGAAGCCGGCAACGAGGACTGCGAGGGCTGTCTCGAGGACGTCCGGGACGGCTCCGCGGAGACCTGGTAACCTCGAGCGCGACGCGTGGTCTCGTGGACGGCGCGTCCGATGGCTGGGCCGAACGGCGCCCCGGCGACACCGCTCAGCTCCGCAGCCGCCCGCCGTCGACGGGAATCGTGGCTCCCGTGACGAAGCTCGCCCGCTCGCTGGCGAGGAAGGCCACGGCGTCGCCCAGTTCCATCGGATCGCCGATGCGATCGAGCGGGATCGGCGTCGACCAGTCCGCGAGGCCCTCCTCGTAGCTGTCGTACTCGCCGCGCTCGATCGCCTGCTCGATGAGCTCCTCGATGCGTGGGGTCTCGTGGGCGCCTGGCATCACGACGTTCGCGCGGATCTCGGGCGCCCACTCTCGCGCGACGGTTTTGACTGTGCCGACGACGGCGCGGCGGACCGCGTTCGAGAGGACGAGGCCGTCGATGGCTTCGCGGACGGAGGTCGAGGTGATGGAGGTGATCGAGCCGGCGTCCGACTTCGCGAGGAGGGGCTGGGCCGCGCGGAGCGTCCAGACGTGGCTCATCACGAGCGTGTCGTAGGCCTGGTACCAGGCCTGGTCGTCCATGTCGAGGAAGGCGCCGCTGGGAACTCCGCCGGCGGAGGTCACGACGTGATCGATGCCGCCGAAGGCTTCCGCGGTGGCGTCGACGAGCGCCTCGACCTGTTTCCGGTCGGTGATGTCCGTCGGGTGCGCGAGGACGTCGCCCGGGCCCTCCGCGTCGACGGTGGCTCTGGCGTCTTCGAGGTCCGATTCCGTTCGGCCACAGATCGCGACGTCTGCTCCTTCGCGGGCGAGGGCCTTCGCGCTCGCGAGGCCGAGGCCGCTGGAGCTTGCCGTGACGAGCGCCGCGTTGCCGTCGAGGTGCAGGTCCATACGCGAGGGATCGGTGCTCGCTCCCAAAGGTGTCCGGGTTCGGGCACTCGGTGGTGGATTTCGATCTGCGGTCGCTCTGCCCGCTGGCTCCCCAACAGCAGCCGCCTACGGAAGCCCCCTCCCGCTCGCGGCCGCTAACGCTCGCGGTTCGCTTTCGCTCACCGCTCGCGCGTTCCGCGGCCCTCACTGCGTTCGGGCCGCGAGCTCGCTGCGCTCCTCGCTCGCTCACTCCGTTCGCGCGCTGTGGTGCTTGCGTCGTTAGCGAACGCGAGCGGTCGGCCCCTTCCGGAGCCCCACCCCAGCTGGCGGCTGACGAATCGCACGATTCGCTGTGGTCTGCGGTGGCGCGCGGTAAGCGGCGGTCTCGTGCCGCCGTCCTCGCGAGCGGAGCGAGCGAGGGCTCGGAGGACGAGCGAAGCGAGTCCTCCGGTGCGGCGCGCGAGGGCCGAGCAGCGGAGCTCCCGGAGGGAGCGAGCAGCGTCCTCGTGAGCGAGCGGCAGCGAGCGAACGAGGGCTCGGAAGTCGCAGCCTGCGAGCGAAGCGAGCAGGAACGTCTTCCGGCGCAGGCGGTTGGGGAGGACGAGGCCGTTTGGGTGGACATAGAAAGGGGCCGATAGCTCGCGGTAACTGGCGAAGTAAGCACCGCAGCGAAGCGAGGAGCGCAGCGAGCCAGACCCCGCGAGCTATCGGGGGCTTTCGTGGCGGAACCCGCGGAAAGCGGAGGTAGAGTCACTGAATCCTCACAGCGTTTCGCGCTCAGCACCGTCACAATCTGCACCGGTTGTTCCTCGAACACCCTTAAGCCGCGAGCCCACCGACCCACCGGTATGTTCGACGCGGAGGACCTCGCCGCCATCCGCGAGGCCAAAGCGGAGTGGGAGGCCGAGCACGTCGAGCCGACACTCGAGCGCTTCGGCGAGCGCAGGGAGCAGTTCCGCACCGACGTCGGCGGTCAGGAAGTGAGTCGTCTCTACACGCCGACGGACATCGCCGACAAGGACTACCAGGAGGACCTCGGCTTCCCCGGCACCGAGCCCTACACCCGGGGCGTCTATTCCACGGGCTACCGCGGCCGCCTCTGGACGATGCGCCAGTACGCCGGCATGGGCACTGCCGAGGAGACGAACGAGCGCTTTCACTACCTCCTCGACGAGGGGCAGACCGGCCTCTCCCTGGCCTTCGACCTCCCGACGCAGATCGGCTACGACTCCGACGACGCGATGGCCGCCGGCGAGGTCGGCCGCTCCGGCGTCGCGATCGACACCATCCGGGACTTCGAGACGGTGTTCGAGGACATCCCCCTCGACGAGGTCTCGACGTCGATGACGATCAACGCGCCGGCAGCCGTCCTCCTCGCCATGTACGTCGCGCTGGGCGATCGGCGGGGCGTGGACCGAGAACAGTTGCGGGGCACCATCCAGAACGACGTGCTCAAGGAGTACGTCGCGCGGAACACCTACATCTACCCGCCGGAGCCCTCGATGCGGATCGTCACCGACATCTTCGCCTTCGCAGCGGAGGAGGTGCCGAACTTCAACACCATCTCGATCTCGGGCTACCACGTCCGGGAGGCCGGCTCGACGGCCGCCCAGGAGATCGCGTTCACGCTGGGCAACGCGATCGAGTACGTCGAGGCCGCCATCGACGCGGGGCTCGACGTCGACGAGTTCGCCCCGCAGCTGTCCTTCTTCTTCGCGGCCTACAACGACATCTTCGAGGAGGCCGCGAAGTTCCGTGCGGCACGGCGGCTCTGGTATGCGATCATGGAGGACCGCTTCGGCGCCGAGGAGCCCGCCTCGAAGCAGCTCAAGTTCCACACGCAGACCGCGGGCTCGACGCTGACCGCCCAGCAGATCGAGAACAACGTCGTCCGCGTTGCGTATCAGGCACTCGCTGCGGTCCTCGGCGGCACCCAGAGCCTCCACACGAACGGGAAAGACGAGGCCCTCGCACTGCCCACCGAGGAGTCGGTTCGGACCGCGCTCCGGACCCAGCAGATCCTCGCCCACGAGTCCGGCGCCGCGGACACGATCGACCCGCTGGGCGGCAGCTACTACGTCGAGGCGTTGACCGACGAACTTGCGGCGGAGGCCCGGGAGCTCCTCGAGGAGATCGACGACCGCGGCGGGATGCTCGCCTCGATCGAGGACGGGTTCGTCCAGCGGCGGATCCAGGACGTCGCCTACGACCGCCAGCAGGCCGTGGAGTCCGGCGAGCGGATCGTCGTCGGCGTCAACGAGTTCCGGGTCGAGGAGGATAGCCAGGAGATGGACCTCGAAGAAGTGACCGAGGCGGACGAGCAACGCCAGATCGACTCCTTGGCGGCGGTGCGCGAGGATCGGGACGGGGAGGCCGCCGAGGCCGCCCTGGAATCGGTCAGGGAGGCCGCACGGGGCGATGCGAACCTCATGCCGCCGCTCGTCGAGGCGGTGAAGGCGGAGGCCACTGTCGGGGAGATCTGCGGCGTGATGCGCGAGGAGTTCGGCGAGTACGCGGGCGGCGGCGTCTGAGCAGCCGGGTGCGGGCGAACGGGCCACGAGCCAGCCCTACTCGGCGCCCTCGGAGCCATCCAGCACCGGCTGGACCGTCGGGTGGATCCTCGCCGGCGGATCGGCGAACCACCCGACGCCGCGCACCTCGCCGGGCTGGGGCGCGAGCGAGCCGTCCTCGTAGGCGCCATCGAAGATCGCATAGAGGAGGTGGACCTCCCGGTCCCCGATCCGGTCGCCGAGGATCACCCGCCTGAGCAGCCGGCAGCCGGTGATCGAGCACTCGATGCCGGTCTCCTCCCGGACCTCCCGGCGCGCCGCCTGCTCGTAGGTCTCGCCGTCCTCGATCGTCCCGCCGGGGATCGCCCAGCGGCGGTCCTCGGTGCCGCGGTGGAGGATCAACAGCGTGACGGGCTCGTCCTGGGTGGCGTCCTCGGGCATCGACTCGGAGAGCGGGGGCGCCTGATCCGGCTCGCGGACGACCCGCACGTAGCCGCCGCCGACGTAGCCCGCCTCGACGTCCTCGAGCAGCGCCTCGAACTCCGCACCCGAGCCCTCCTCGCGGTGGCGCTGCACGGAAACTCCGTCGTAGCGCTCCTGCAGCCGGTCGATCCGCCTATCGACCGCGGCTCGGTTGTGGGCGGCCATCCCGGTGGATGCCTCCGCCGCCGATCCCAAAGGCGCGTCGGTCGCGCCGTCGTCGGTCGGCAGCCCGCAAGCGGCTCTGACACGGCTCCGCGCCCCGTCGAAGAACACCGGCGCCGGCCGCGACCGCAGCGTTTATAGTCGTGGTGTAAAACGTCCTTTACTGTAAAGCGAGCTTTCCATGATCCGCGCCGATACAGGACTCGAACGTGCCCTGCTCGCCGTCGCCGCCGCCACGGGCGTCGCCCTGGTCGCGACCGCAAACGGTGACTCGATCGTCGCCGGCGACGTGATCGCCATCGCCACCGCGGTCGGCGTCGCCGTCTACGCAGCAGGCGACGGCGACTGCAACCAGTGTACCTGAGGAACGTGCGAGACGATGCAACCCTCACCACGATCCAGTCCCCCAGCGGGCGACCCCGACCGAACAGCCGGAGGTGCGAACGCGTGACCGACACCGACCGAGCGCTGCTCCTGGCGCTCCCGGTGATCGGGCTCCTCTCGATCGCGTACGGCCTTCTTCGAGCGGTGGCCCTCGGGGAATCGCCGATGCTGGTCGGCGTCGGTGCCGGGACCATCGCCGTGTGGCTCGCGCTCCGAGCCGAGACCGCCGAGGAGTCAGCGACCCGGGAAGCACCGGACCCCGACGGCGGTGATACGACGTGACCGTCGCGCACCTCCGCACGGAGTGGATCACGCGACGGCGGTACGTCGGCTACATCCTGGTGGTCTCGCTCCTGGGCGGGCTGACCGCCGGCTACCTCCTCGGCGGGGAGCACACCGCAGCCGCCCTCGCCACGGGCGGCGTCACCGCGGGGCTCCTCGCACTTCCCCGGCTGGTCGCCACCCGGACGCTGTTCGACGAGCGCGACTATCGCATCGACGAGCGGGCGGCTCGATACACCATGTACGTCGTGATGGCGGCCGGGATCGGCGGCCTCGTCGGGCCGATCGTGCTCGAACAGCTGGGCGTCCTCCCGCTCCAGGGGTGGGCGCTGTTCACCGGCGTCGTCTGTATGGGGATCGTCTACCTGTACGTCGGCGTCTCGCTGGTCCTCAGGTACAGCGCATGATCGAGGTACTCGGGATACGCACGAGGAGGGGACAGCGATGAACTGGCCCCAGACCGAGGCCGGCCTCCGGCGCCGACGCTGGCGCATCGCCATCTACGGATCCTTCGCCGTCGGGGTCGTGGGACTCCTCGTCGGCGTGAACGTCGGGCTTGACCTCGCCGGCGCACTCCTCTACCTCGGGGGCGTCGCCGTCGGGAGCGCGTGCTGCCTCTACGCGTGCTATTGGGACGACCTCACGCTCAGCGACGAGCGCTTTGCCGCGATCGAGCGCCGGGCGAGCCACTACACCGTCTCGTTGATAGCGTACGTCGGCCTCGCGATCTTCCCGCTCCTGTTCGTGCTCGAGGCCGCCGGCGAGTTCACGTTCGGCCCCGCCCTCGAGGCGGCGCTGTACGCCGCCTCCGCACTGTTCGTCCTCTGGTCGGTCGTGTACGTGGTCCTGAGGATCCGCGCATGAACAACGACCTCCGCGAACGGCGCGAGGCCGAGGGGCTCAGTCAGGAGGAGCTGGCGGTCGCAGTCGACGTCACGCGCCAGACGATCAACGCGATCGAGCGCGAGCGCTACGATCCGTCCCTGGAACTGGCCTTCGAGCTTGCCGATCACTTCGAGTGTTCTATCGAGGACATCTTCGAGCCCGACGCGGCGTGATCACTCCCCGCCGGCTGCACGGCGGCGCTCGCTCACGTCGAGGATCGTGGGAACCGCCGCCATGTCAGTGACGACGTGATCCGGTGCGGGCTCGACGGCCTCGGACAGCCGCTCGATCGCTGCCGGGTCCGCGACGCCATCGGGGAGATCGCCCGCCGTCGGCGCCCAGACACTCTCGACGCCCGCCGTCCGCGCTCCAGCGACGTCCGTCGACAGCGAGTTGCCGACGTGGACCGTCCGGTCCGGCCGGACGTCCAGGGCCGAGAGCGCGACCTCGAAGGGTTCCGGCTCGGGCTTCGCCGGCACCGCCACGCCACCGTAGACGACCTCGTCGACCAGTTCGGCGATGCCCAGTCCCTCGAGTTTCACCCGCTGCATCTCCCGGTCGCCGTTGGTCACCACCCCGATCGGCACCTCCCCCGCCACTCCCTCCAGGGCCGCCTGGGCGCCCTCGCGGAAGCGGACGTTCGTCTGGTCGCGCTCGGCGGCGTAGTGGGCGGCCAGCTCCCCGCCGAGCTCCGGATCGCGTCCGCGGTCCCGGCAGATGGCGACGAAACAGCGCTCACGGAGGTCGTCGACGTCGGTCTCGCCGTCGCCGTAGAACGCGTCGTACTGCGCGATGTAGTCCCGGGCGTCGAAGAACGGCTCGATCCCGGCTCGCTCGAAGGACACCGAGAGCAACTCGGCCTGGCCGCGGCGGTACACCGACAGGGTGTCGTCGAGGTCGAACAACACCGCGTCGACGTCGTTGGGCACGCCTGAAACTGCGATCGCCCGATCGAAAAGCCCACCGAACGCGGCGCGGAGAAGTCGTCGCGATCGAGCCCCTGGGCCGGCGCGACAGCCACCGCAACGCACTCGGGCGGTGCGGCCGAAGGCGATCCATGGAGTTTCACCACGCGGGGATCGCCACGCAGGATGCCGTCGATACGGCGGCGCTCTTCGTCGACCTCCTCGGGACCGACGTCGTCCACGAAGAAGCACTCGAGGACCTCGACGTGGTCTTCCTCGACGTGGGCGAGGGCCTCCTCGAACTCCTGGAGCCGACGGGTGAGGGGCCAGTGGCACGGTACCTCGACCGCGAGGGCTCCGGGATCCACCACCTGGCCTTCGCGACCGAGGACCTCCCTGGCGCCATCGAGCACGCCCGCTCGCTGGGGATCGAGCCCATCGACGAGGAGCCCCGTCCAGGGGCCTGGGGGCACGAGGTGGCGTTCCTGCATCCGAGTGATACCGCCGGCGTCCTCGTGGAGTTCGTGGAGTCCTGACCCCGCCGTCGGGTGCTCCACAACACGTTTTTCTGTAATGAGTTCGCATAGTTTGTAAGGAGGAAATGGAAGTGTCATACGAAGCCACCGTCACGAGCAAGGGCCAGATCACGATTCCGAAGCCGATCAGGGACCGCCTCGACATCGAGGCCGGGGAGAAGGTGCTGTTTCGGTTCGACGAAGCGGGATCGCTTCGGCTGGTCGTCGTACCATCGGATCCGATGGAACGAATCGAACGCGTCAGGGAGCGTGCTGCGGGTCTCGACGTCGACGCTGCGGAGTTGATCGAGCGCGAGCGCGAGCAGTGGGATCGCCTGCAGTGATCTATCTCGATTCCTGGGTCTGGCTCGAGTTCGCCCTCGATGGCGACGATGCCGAGGCCGCCGCCGAGATCCTTGAGACGGCGAAGTCGCGAGGAGCCGCGTTCTCGGCCATCGGCGTCACGGAGGTCGAATACATTCTCACTCGCGAACTCGACCGGGACGCCGCGGATCACCTCTCGAGCGCGATGGAAGACATGTCCCACGTCCATCTGGTTCCCGTCTCCGTCGAGGTCGGACGCCGAGCCGCCGTCATCAGATCGAAGTACTACGACGCCGGAACGCTGGAGCTCTCCTACGCCGACGCCATCCACGCAGCTACTGCGATCTTGCTCGAGTGTACGGAGATGCACACGGGCGATTCCGATTTCGAGTCGATCACGGAGATCGACGCCGTGATCCACGGCGACTGAGGGGTCGGGCCGCTACCCGAAGCTCTCGACCTCGGCGGACTCCGGATCCACGCCCGCCGCCTCCAGCGCGTCCAGCGACAGCTCGCAGAAGTCCTTGAACCCGAAGACGTAGGGCGTGCCCAGCTCCGCGACCTCGGCCACCGCTGCGGCGAACGAGTCGTCGTCGCCCACCACGTGGATCGCCGCACCGGTCGCCGCCAGCGCCGACAGGCGCTCCTCGTGGGCGGGCGACTCGTCGAGATAGACGATCGCCGCCTCGTTGCCGGCCGATCGGGCACGTTCGGCGATGCCGACCGCCGGACCGACGCCCGGCCCGCCAGCGAGGACGACCACGTCCCCCTCGCCCTCGTACGCGACTGTCCCGAACGGGCCCTCGATGGAAAGTTCGTCGCCGGGTTCCCGACCGGCGAGCCAGGGCGTCAGGTCGCCCTCGGGGTCGACGCCGACGGTGATCTCGAACGTCTCCTCGACGGTCGGCGATGAGAGTGTGTAGTGGCGAGCGACCTCCTCGCCTCCGGCAGCATCGGCGGCATCGTCGGCGGGGACCGTCGCCCGCACGAGCACGAACTCGCCGGGGGCCGCGTCGAACGCCGGCGGGGTCTCCAGCGTCATCGCGATGGTACCCGGGCCGACGTCGCGGACGTCGCGAACCGTCACCTGCGTCGCGTCCATGGCCATCCGTTGCCCCAGGACGGTCTTGAGCGTTGGCTTCCGGATTCGGGAGCCTCCGACGTGGGATCGGTCCAGGGCACCAGGGGGACGTGTGCTCGATGGGGGCTCGAGGGCTGTTCCAGCCGCATCTATGCGCCGATTCGAACGAGGAGTGCCCGTGCGTACTGCAAGGACCGTCGACCCGTGGCATCCGTCGAGGATCCTGGAGAAATCGTCCGTGACCCCGACGCCGCACGGCGATTGCATTCCACGTTCAGAAGTCTTTTCTCCGGCCGATCGCTACGTCTTGCCACCAATGGCCGAGGACCTGAACTGGGCGATCGGTGGGGAGGCCGGCGACGGCATCGACTCCACCGGGAAGATCTTTGCCCAGGCGCAGTCGCGAGCGGGACGGCACGTCTTCACATCCAAGGACTTCGCCTCGAGGATCCGCGGCGGCTACACCGCCTACAAGATCCGCTCCTCCACCGAGCGGGTCCAGAGCGTGGTGGACCGGCTGGACGTGCTCGTCGCCCTGACCCAGCGGACCATCGACGAGAACCTCGACGAGCTCCACGAGGAGTCGATCGTCGTCTACGACGGCGAGCGCTCCTGGGAGGCGGAGATTCCCGACGACGTCACCGGCGTCGACGTTCCCCTCAAATCGCTGGCCGAGGACGCCGGCGGAGCCATCATGCGCAACGTCGTCGCACTGGGCGCCGTCTGTGCGATCGTGGACTTCCCCGTCGAGAAGCTAGACGAGGCCCTCGAGAAGCGATTCGGCGACAAGGGCGAGAAGATCGTCGAGAACAACGAGCAGGCTGCCCGCATGGGCGCGGAGTACGTCCAGGAGGAGTACGGCGGCTTCGACTACACGCTCGAGACGACCGACAGCGACTACGTCCTGCTCAACGGCGACGAGGCGATCGGCATGGGTGCCATCGCTGCAGGCTGTCGATTCTACGCCGGCTACCCGATCACGCCGGCGACCGACGTCATGGAGTACCTCACCGGGCGAATCGAGCGCTTTGGCGGCCACGTCGTCCAGGCCGAGGACGAGCTGTCCGCGGTCAACATGGCCCTGGGCGCCGCTCGCGCAGGCGCACGAGCGATGACCGCCACCTCCGGGCCGGGCATCGACCTCATGAGCGAGACGTTCGGCCTCGTCGCGACGAGCGAGACCCCGCTGGTCATCGCCGACGTCATGCGGGCTGGCCCCTCGACCGGGATGCCCACGAAGCAGGAGCAGGGCGACCTCAACATGCTGCTGTACGGGGGGCACGGCGAGGTTCCCCGAATGGTCGTCGCACCGACGACGGTCGCGGAGTGCTTCCAGAAGACGATCGAGGCGTTCAACCTCGCAGAGCGCTACCAGACGCCGGTCTACCTCGTCTCGGACCTCTCGCTGGCGGTCACCGAGCAGACGTTCGCGCCCGAGACCTTCGACATGGACGCCGTCGACGTCGACCGCGGCAAGGTCGTCGACGAGGAGACGATCGACGAGTACCTCGACGAGCAAGAGCGCTTCCAGCCCCACTACGACGCCGCCGACGGCGTCAGCCCGCGTGCGCTGCCCGGAACGGCGGGCGGCGCCCACATGTCCACGGGCCTCGAGCACGACGAACTCGGGCGTCGCACGGAGGACACCGACGAACGGATCCGGCAGGTCGAGAAGCGCCAGCGCAAGGTGGAGACCGCCCGCCGCGAGGAGGAGTGGGACTACCGGGAGTTCGGTGATCCCGACGCCGACACCCTCGTGATCTCCTGGGGCTCGAACGAGGGTGCGATCGTCGAAGCGATCGACGCGCTCGCCGAGGACGACGTCGCCGTCCGGTTCCTCTCGGTGCCGTACCTCCTGCCCCGGCCCGACCTGAGCGACGAGATCGCGGCAGCCGAGCGGACCCTCGTCGTCGAGTGTAACTCGAAGGGACAGTTCGCCGATCTCCTCGAGCACGACGTCCTCGAGCGCGTCGACCGAGTGAGGAAGTTCGACGGCGTTCGCTTCACGGCCGACGAACTGGCCGAGGCGATCCGTGACGCCGCCGCGGCCGAGGAGGTGGCAGCATGAGCTCCGACGTCAGATTCACCGACTTCAAGTCCGACAAGCAGCCCACCTGGTGTCCCGGCTGTGGCGACTTCGGGACGATGAACGGCATGATGAAGGCGCTGGCGAACACTGGCGCGGATCCCGACAACACGTTCCTCGTCGCCGGCATCGGCTGCTCCGGGAAGATCGGCACCTACATGCACAGCTACGCGCTCCACGGCGTCCACGGCCGGGCACTGCCCGTCGGCGCCGGCGTCAAGATCGCCAACCCCGACCTCGAGGTCATGGTCGCCGGGGGCGACGGCGACGGCTACTCGATCGGTGCCGGCCACTTCGTCCACGCGGCCCGGCGCAACGTCGACATGACCTACGTCGTCATGGACAACCGCATCTACGGGCTGACGAAGGGCCAGGCCTCGCCGACGAGCCGGGAGGACTTCGAGACCGCGACGACGCCGGAAGGCCCCAAGCAGCCCCCCGTGGACCCGCTCGCCCTCGCCCACGCGGCCGGCGCGACGTTCATCGCCCAGTCCTTCTCCTCGGACGCCCAGCGCCACACCGAGATCGTCCAGGCGGCCATCGAACACGACGGCTTCGGCTTCGTCAACGTCTTCTCGCCGTGTGTCACGTTCAACGACGTCGACACCTACGACTACTTCCGGGACTCGCTGGTCGACCTGCAGGAGACCGACCACGACCCCACCGACGAGGACGACGCCAAGGCCCAGATCGTGGACGCCGAGACCGAGCAACAGGGCGTCGTCTACAGGGACCCGAACTCGGTGCCCTACAGCGAGCTCCGGGGGCTCGACTCGAACATGGCGGAGATCCCCGACGGTGCGCCCGAGGACGCGACGGATCTGGTGCGCGAGTTCTACTGAACCTTTTTCCGCCTCGGGTTCGCGCGCAGCGCGAACCACTCGGCGGAAAAACGTTCATGAAAAAGGCCGGAATCGCCTGACGGCGATTCCGGTGAAACCGCTCGCTTCGCTCGCGCTACAGTTCCCCAGCACAGGCTCGTCCTCGCGCGTTCTAGAAGCGGAGGTCCAGCGATGACCACCCCTCCGTCTTGCCAGGCCCACCCCACCACGACACTCGATCGCGAGGAACGGCCAGACGGGAACGGAACCGGCGTAAACCGGTCGTGCTCGAGTGGCCGATCCATGCCGGCAGTCACGTCCGCGGACGGCACGCCGATCGGTTACGACGTCCACGGCTGTGGGCTGTCGCTCGTCCTCCACGGTAGTTCCGCGACTAGCGAGGGCTGGACCGAGGCCGGGGCACACCTCGAGGAGGTCGGCGGTCTCGACATCCTCCCGGTACTGGTCGATCCGGCCCAGCACCTTCCGCGAGTAGCCACACCGGGGCATCAGCTCGGTGCTCTACAGCGAGATTCAAGTCCTGAACTCGAACATGGCCGAGATCACCGGCGGTGCGCCCGAGGACGCGACGGATCCGGAGCGCGAGTTCTACTGACGGCCGGATCATCGCAGGACGGGGTTCGACCGACGATTCCCACGTCCCGACGGACCGCTCGGCCGCTGCAACGGCGATGGCCCGGACTCCCCACGGTCTGTACCGAACCCTGCTAACCAACGGAGAGGTGCCTACGTCCGCTGCAGCGTCGCCACAGACACCGGATGCTCGATCCCCCGGAACATCGCGTGGACGGCCGGCGCCTGGTGCTGCAGGGTCTCCGGGTGTCCGCCGATCGCCACGATCAGGTCGCCCTCGTGGTGGACCGTCGTGACGTGCAGCTCCAGGGTGACGTCCTCACCCTCGACCGTCGAGTCGGTCTCGAACGTCGTCACGTTGGCCGCACGGCCGAGCACCGGCTCCGTGCGGTGGCTGTCGAGTGAGAGCTCGCCGATGGGCCCGACCTCCGCCTCGATGTCCGATCGGAACTCCTCGATGAGCTCGCGGTGGCTCATCTCGGCTGCGGGATTCATCGATTGCCCGAACACGGTGAAATCCGGCGTGGCTGCCACGACCACGACGGCGGTGTCGCCGTCGTAGCGTCGGAGCTCCGCGGTACGGTTGTACACCACGACGTGGTTCGTGGCGTTGACCCGGCGCTGGGTCGTACCGATTTCGACCGTCTCCTCGAGGTACTCGATCCGGTAGTCCGACTGCGAGAACGCGGCGTCCTCCGTCGCGCCGTCATCGACAGCCGCGGGACTCGCGCTCATCTCGAGGGTGTCACCCAGCGCGGCTCCGAGGCAGCCGGTGCTGGCGACGAGCACCAGGAGGGTCAGGAGGGCGAGCGCGCGTCGCTCCATCGGCCAGGGAGACGGCGGGCGGGGCTAAATCGTTTCTGGAGGACCGAGATGGCACCAAGCGACTGATCGGCTCCCGCCGCTCAGATGCCGTACTGCAGCCGCGCGAGCCGACCCAGCGTCGGGAGGTCCCGGAGGTGCAGGAGTTTCGCGATCGCCCGCTTGTTGCCGTCGTTGGCCTTCGCGAGGGTGTCCTCGGCAGCGGCGTGGAGGTCCGCCATCAGCCGGTCGTACCGGGTGTTGGGCGCGAGGTACAGCAGCCTTGTCATCAGCAGGCGATTGGACATGTTCGGGGCGACGTCCCTGTGCCAGAGCTTGTCGTAGATCCCCATCTTCTGGCGGCCGGTGGTGATCGGTCCGGTGAGGGCGTGGTCGGCGACGATCGCCGCGGCGCGGGCGGACTTCATGCACTTGTGGATGCCCTCGCCCCACAGGGGATCGATCGTCGGGACCGTGTCGCCGATCGCCATGAAGGAGTCCGTCGACATGGATCCCGGGGGCTGGATGTGCGCGGAGCCGCGGTGTTGCTTCCCCTCCAGTGGCGTCGCGTCGGCAAAGCGGGGGTCGGTGTCGAGCCAGTGCTCGAGGTAGCCGTCGATGGTGCGCTCCTTGGAGGCAAAGCGCTGGTAGCTCTCGTTTTGGATGTAACAGAGCCCGACCTTCGCGGTGTCCTCGCCGGTGTGGAAGATCCAGGAGTAGCCACCCGGGGCCTGCTCGTGATCGAGGCGGAGCATCATCGCGTCGTGGAGGTCCGCGTAGCCCTCGACGTCGAGGTCGAGGCCCTCGAACTCGTACTCGATGCCGATGGCCTGGTTGCGCCGCTCCAGTTCGCTCACGCCGAGGTCCTTCGCGAGCGGCGCGCTCGGACCGGTCGCGTCGATCACGATGTCGCCGTAGACCACCTCGTCGCCGTTGCACTCCACGCCGACGAGCTCCCCGCCCTCCATGTGCGGCGCGTGGACGCGGGCGTCGAAGCGGTAGGTCGCCCCAGCGTCCTCGCCCTCGTCGACGAGGTACTGCTTGAAGTCCGCGAACTCGAGGACAGCGCCCGGCTGGTCCTGGACGTAGAAGTCGTTGGGGGACTCCAGGACGACCGAGTCCGTGAACTGCATCACGACGTCGTCGGGGATCCCGAAGGCCGCCATCATCGAGGGGAACGTCCCGCCGGTGGACTTGTTCGACTGCGCCGGGAACTCCGCCTCGGACTCCGTCTCGAGAACGACCACGTCGTAGCCGCGGGCGGCGAGGTCGCGGGCACACTGGGCGCCGGCCGGCCCCGCGCCGGCGATAACCACGTCGAAGTGGTCGTCCATGGGCGACAATCCGCCCTGACTGTTAAGAAGATTGCTGAACGGCGACGGGTCCCCCTGGTGCTGGGGGTGTCGGTCGCGGGTCCCCCGTCGGCGAGAGCCACCGATACCGCCGCTCCCTGACCGGTGTCCCAACCCCTAACTCCTGTGCCCGCGACCGTTCGACCATGAGTCAGCAGCTTCCATCGGCGGCGGACTGCCCGGACGTGGACGGCATTCCAGCACTCGGCATCGGGACCTGGGAGAACGAGGATCCCGAGGAGTGCGCCCGGAGCGTCGCGACCGCTCTCGAGGCGGGCTACCGACACGTCGACACCGCCCAGATCTACGGCAACGAGGCCGCCGTCGGCGATGGCATCGCCCGTGCCGACGTCGACCGCGAGGAGATCTTCCTCGCGACCAAGGTCTGGATCGACGAGCTGGGCCACGAGGACGCCATCGCGAGTACAGAGGAGAGCCTCGAGAAGCTCGGCGTCGACGCCGTCGACCTGCTGTACGTCCACTGGCCGTCCCGCGCCTACGACCCCGAGGAGAGCCTCGGCGCCCTCGCCGAACTCCGCGAGTGCGGGCTGACCGAGCACGTCGGCGTGAGCAACTTCCTCCCCGAACAGCTCGACCGCGCGATCGAGGTCGCGGACGTCCCGATCGCCGCCCACCAGTTCGAGCTCCACCCCTTCCTCCCCCAGCACGAGCTCGTCGAACACACGAAGGATCGGGACGTCGCGGTCGTCGGCTACTCGCCCCTCGCTCGCGGGCGCGTGCTCGAGGACGAGACGATCGGCGCGATCGCCGACGAGCACGACGCCAGCCCCGCGCAGGTGAGCCTCGCGTGGCTCCGCCAGCGAGGCGTGGTGACGATCCCGAAGGCGACCAGCACGGAGCACATTCACGACAACTGGCGGAGCCTCGACCTCGAGCTTTCCACCGAGGAGGTCGAGCGTATCGATGCGATCGACCGGCGCGAGCGGCAGGTCGACCCGGGCTTCGCACCCTGGTGAGCCACGGAACGGCTCGCGAAGCGCCGATCGGATCCAATCACAGCGCCCCGCGGCGACCGCCGAATGATTCGAGTCGCGGCGGCCGGCGGCGACCGCCGAAAAGAGTCGGGTCGCGGCGTCCGGCAGCGACCGCCGAGTTGCTCCGGGCGCCGCGGCCGGCTGGGCCCGCCGAAGCCGCTCTGCGGAGCGTCGCCGATCCCCTGCTGCGCTCTGGCAGATTGTCCCCGCCGCGTCCGACGCCCGTCCGCCGTTCCCCAACATTCAATTCCCGGCGGCGCACACTCCGGTGTATGGCAGCCGGCTCCGCCCGTGGCGGGTTCGTAGACGGGGTGCGGATCGACCTCCGGCGGCTCCACGACACCTGGATGGAGCTCGTCTTCCCCCGACAGCGCGAGGCACACTCCGTGCTCGGCCGGTGGACGCCGAATACGACCTCCGGCCGGATCGGGTACCGGGCCTGGAGCGCCGTCGGCGTCCTCATGGTCGCGATCCTCTACCCGCTGGCCCTCCTCGGCGTCGTCACCCGCTTTTACTCCCGACGGATCGACACGCTGATCGCCGGCATCGGCATCCTCGGCGTGGTGCTCGTCGCCGCCGTCGTCTGGGGCACGCTCACCATCGTCGCGCACTTCCAGCTGTCCTGGGGTGGCTTCCTCGCGGTAGCGGCTGCGGGATCCGTGGCGACGGTGTCGGCGGGCATCGCCGCCGTCTGTACGCGTTACGGCGGCCGGGGCCTCACGATCGCCGTCGCCTATCCAGCCGCGATGACGGCGATCTTCCTGCCGCCGATCGTCGCCGCCTTCTTCTCGGGCGTCGTCGGCGAGACGATCTTCCCCCGTAGCGAGAGCCTCGCCGAGTGGCTCCTGGACAACGTGCTCTACGTCGGCGGACTCAACGAGGAGATCCGGGACGCATTCGACCTCGAGGGGTTCGCCTACGTGTTGATGTGGCTGGGCATCTCGATCCCGCTGGGCTGGCTGCTCGGGATCGTCGTCTCGCTGGCGGGCGTGATCCGTCCGGGCGGCAGCTCCTGAGCGGTCCGGGCGGCAGCTGCTGAACGCCGGCAGAGACCGCCGGGAGACCCGGGATTTTCCCGCCTCCGGTCCCACCCTCCCTCATGGTCGAGTTCGACTTGCTCACGACGATGGTCGCGTTCCTCCTGGTGACGGCGCTCGGCGTCGGCGGACTGATCGGCGCCGGGTTCATGGACGTGGCGACGACGCTGATGATGGTCGCCCCGTCGATGCTGGTCTACGGCGGGATCTGCCTGGCGCTCGGCGCGCAGTACGGCGAGCACACGGCGGGGAGCTAGAGGTCCTCGAGCAGGGACTGTTTCTTCTCCTCGAACTCCGCCTCCGAGAGCACGCCCTCGTCGTAGAGCGCTTTCAGGTTCTGGAGCTGCTCGGTCGGGTCCGGTCCGTCGTTGCCCTCGACGACGACCCGGTCGTGCTGGCGTTCCGTGATCTTCCCCCGAACGAACCTGACGGCCTCTCTGACCTCCTCCTTGCCTGGTTCGTGTGCCTCGATGTGGTACGTCTGCCCGGGCGTTTGCAGCGAGAGCCGTTTGACGACGAGGCCGGTGTCGAGGTCGACGCTCGTGACGTTCTGGTAGGGCACCGATCGCTGGTCGCTCCCGAGCCACTGTGGCACCTTGACGACGACTCGCCTGTCGGTGATCGCCGCACGCACGTACCCCCGCGTCCCGGTCTTCCGACTCCGATCGTCGCCGAACAGCGAGGACCCCGCCGAGGAGCCCTCGACGTCCACGGTGGAGCCCCTCGTCAGGTAGTGCACCGTCTCGTCCTCGTCGAGCACGTCCGCGAGCTTCGCGACCCGGTCCTCGGTGACGTACGCCCCGCTGTCGGGGGCGATCCGATCGCCGCGACGGGCGATAGCTTCCTGGTCGGAGTCAGCCTCATCTCGATCCGGTGCCCGCTCTCGATCTTGCCGTGGCTGCTCGCCGGCGCTCCCCCCCGAGTCTCCCCCGACGGCAGACAGCTCCCGGCCACACTCCCGACAGAAGTTCTGCGATGGGGAGACGGCCTCCCCACAGCCCGGACAGTACGGCATGGGTGAACCGAATGGAGCGGCCTGTAAAACTCCTGTTGCCACCCACCGACAGGTGCGTTGCCCGTGAATCCTCGGCGACACGGAGCGAGCGTCGTCCGCACTGTTCCTGTGTGTTGAACTCGCCGCGACGAACCGGGCGTCTGGGGTGGACCGAGCGGGAGTCGAGCAGGGCCTCGACCACGCGCAGCACCGAACAGATCGGAGGGGTGCAGCAGTGGCGTTGCCGCGTCTCGCTGGGCGTCTGCCGGCCGTTCTACGATGGGCCCGACCCGACATCCGAATGCAGATCGTTCGTGCCCTGCGTGCGAGGTCAGGGAGGCCCTCCGGAGAACGTCTCTCGACGGTCGGCGATGTCCAGTTCGACGGCGATGCGGTCGGGAACGGGATGGGAAATCCGGAGCAGCAGGGTCGAGATGACGCGGTCGTCCGAGTGCGGTGCCTCGTCCCGAACGGCCAGGCTGACGGTTACGGTGGCCTCGCTGTCCTGGACGTCCAGAAGCTCGAATCGCATCGACGAACTCAGGGGACAAACCTGGACCACCCCGAGGTAGGACGCACCGAAATCCGTCTCCCTGACGAACTCCGCCTCCGCGTCCGACAGTCGTTCAAAATCGAACAGTGCCGCCGCGTCCTCGGTGGCGACGAGTGCGGCGTAGTAGCCCTCCTCGGTCACGTCCTGAAGCCCAGGATCGAACGTCGGGCCGTCGTCGATCTCCAGTTGCTCGTGGGACGGACCGCCCGATGCCGAATCGGACAGACAACCGGAGAGCATCGCGATGCCGGCTGATCCCGTCAGTAGCAGGAGGCTCCGTCTGTCGATGCGTGATGGGGGATGAGCGCCGAGACCAGTCACTGGCACTGTTTGCTACTCGATCTGAGACTACTCCGATTTCGCATATATACCTACCTACGTGGCCGGAGAGACCGAGTGAGTCGTCACGCGCTTCGGCGTTCGGAGTAGCCCCCAGGAAGTCAGCACAGTAGACGAAGCGCCGTCCCAGTGGTCGGGTCGTTCGTCGCCGGTGGTCGCCAGCAGTCCTGGCGGCGTCTTGCGCGAGCGAAGCGAGCGCGGGCTCGCCAGGACGCCGGGAGACTCACTTCGTTCGTCTCCCGAGCCCTCCCTCGCTCCCTGCGGTCGCTCGCGAGGACGCGAACGTAGCGAACGAAGTGAGCGTAGTGAGCATCCTGGCGGCGATTTGATCGCGCCGAGACGTCCGGGCGTGCGGCCTCATTACGGTCGGCCGGTCCGGGCTGCAACTCGTCTGCTCGAATCGCCGCGTTGTCCGCTCCTGCCGACGGCGCGCCTCGCTGTCGTTCGGCGCGGTATGTCGGCAGCAGTCCTGGCGGCGTCCCGCGCGAGCGAAGCGAGCGCGGGGCTCGCCAGGACGTGAACGTAGCGAACGAAGTGAGCGAAGTGAACGTCCCGGCGGCGATTTGAACTCGCCGAGGCGGTCCGGGCGTGCGGCCTCACTTCGTTCGGCCGTTCCGGGCTGCGACTCGTCTGCTCAAATCGCCTTTCGGACGCTTTTCCAACGCTGACGGCTCGCTCCGCTCGCCGTCGTTGCGTTGGAAAAGCGTCCTGGCGGCGTCCTGCGCGAACGGAGTGAGCGCAGGGCTCGCCAGGACGTGAACGTAGCGAACGAAGTGAGCGAAGTGAACGTCCTGGCGGCGATTTGAACGCCGGTCCCCGGCTCCGCAGGCCAAGAGGATAGTCCACTACCCTACCAGGACTCGTTCATTCGTACGATCGGAGTCCACTAAAGGGGTTACGATGCGGCGGCGGGTCGGTCAAACGAGCCTTTGAGCCACCGCGAGGGCCTTCACCGTCGACCCCGACCGTCCGGGTATGAATCGACGCGTGCTGCTCGCGAGTGTCGCGGCGGGTGTGGGCGGACTCGCGGGGTGTCTCGCGAGCGGACGGAACGGGAGGGGCGCCGACGGGGACGGCGGGACGACCGGCGACGGGACGGGCGATGATGGGACATCCGCTACCCCTGCCGTAGAGGATGGTGTCGTCAGAACAGTCGCGGCGAGCTGTGCGGGCCCGGACGTGGGGCACGTCGTCGTCCAGCGTACCGAGGATCGGGTGAGCGTCGGGGGTGTGATCGGAGCCGCAGATCCGTGTCACGAGGCGGTGCTCCGAGAAGCGACGGTCGAGGCTGGACAGCTCCGTGTTCGCGTGGACGTGGTGCGGACAGGCTCACTCTGCACGGCGTGTACGGGTGCGATCGATTACGCAGCGACAATCGACGTCTCCAACCCGGGGGCCCTCGACGGGCTCACTGTCGAGCACGCTGGGGACGTCGTACACGAGGAGGACTGGTCCTGAGGCGCCTACGGCCACGTGAGATCGCCGGCCACACGCTTTTGTCCGAAGCCGCGGCAACCACCGGTGTGACCCGGCCGACCCCCTCGTCCGTCGATCGATCGCCGAGTGCCGAAAACCGCCCGACTGCGCCGGGATATTCCGCCAACGGCAACGCTTAAACGGTGGCCTGCCATGCTGAGCGATAGGATGGGTGTGATCGAGGAGATCCACGAGGACCTCGAGACGGAGGTCGACCTCGAGGAGTTCCGCGAGGCCGTCGAGGAGCGCGTCGAGCGGATGGGCGGCCTCGCCGACGAGGAGACCGCCGCGATGCTCGTGGCCCACGAACTCGACGAGCCCGGGGGAGAGGTCGACGGCGTCGCGGAGATCGACCCCGACATGGAGGAGGTGAAGTTCGTCGCGAGGGTCGTCTCCGTCGGCGAGCTGCGGACCTTCGAGCGCGATACCGGCGGTGCCCAGTCGGATGACGGCAGCGATGGAGCCACGGATGAAGGCCAAGACTCGGGCGAGGACGATGCAGCCAGAGACGCGGGCGAGACGGCCCTGGAGCAGCCCGCAGAGGAGGCCGAGGAAGGCCGGGTACTGAACGCGGAGGTCGCCGACGAGACCGGACAGGTCCGGATCTCCTTCTGGGACGAGTTCGCCGACGACGCGGCCGAGCGCTTAGAGCGCGGCGACGACCTCCGGATCGCCGGCCGGCCGACCGACGGCTACCGCGGCCTGGAGGTCCACGTCGACAAGGCCGAGCCCGCACCCGACGCGGACGTCGACGTCGACCTCGAGGGAACGACTGCGATCGAGGACCTGACCCTGGGCCGCTCGGACGTCAGCGTCCAGGCGCTGGTGCTGGACACGGAGTCCGTGCGGACCTTCGACCGCGACGACGGCTCGGAGGGCCGCGTCGCGAACCTCACCCTCGGCGACCCGACCGGCCGGATCCGCGCGACGCTCTGGGACGGCATGGCCGACCGGGCCGAGGAGCTGTCGGCGGGCACATCCGTCGAAGTGGTCGACGGGTACGTCCGGGAGCGCGAGGGTGACCTCGAACTCCACGTCGGGGAGCGGGGCGCGATCGAGGAGATCGACGAGTCGATCGAGTACTCGCCGGAGTCGACGCCCATCGAGTCCGTCGAGATCGACGACCGCGTGGACATCGTGGGCGTGATCCGCTCGACGGACCCCAAGCGCACGTTCGACCGGGACGACGGCTCCGAGGGTCAGGTCCGGAACGTCCGCGTGCAGGACGACACCGGCGACATCCGCGTCGCGCTCTGGGGCGAGAAGGCCGACGTCGAGATTTCCCCCGGCGACGAGGTCGCCTTCGCCGACGTCGAGATCCAGGACGGGTGGCAGGACGACCTCGAGGCCTCCGCCGGCTGGCAGTCGGCGGTGACGGTTCTCGACCGCGAGGAGGCGGCGCCACTCGGCGGTGGCGGCACCGCCGATGGCGACGCGGCACTCTCGACCTTTGGCGGCGAAGAGGATGTCGAGGGGCGTGGCGACGAGGACGCCGGAAGCACCGGGGAGCGCGGGACGAACGCCGAGAGCGATGGAACAGCGGAGGCCGACTCCGACCGCCCGGCCGCCGAGGCCGGAGCCGCCACAGCCGGGCCGGGCGGCGGTGAACGGTCGGAGACCGAGACCGAGCAACCGGTCGTCGCAGTGGGCGAGACAGTCGAGTTCACCGGGCTCGTCGTCCAGGCCGGGGATCCGATCATCCTCGACGACGGCGAGGCGACCGTCCGCGTCGACGCCGAGGACGACGTCAACCTCGGGACGGAGGTCACCGTCCGCGGGGAGGCGATCGAAGCCGATCGGATCGAGGCCGAGGACGTCTTCTGAGCCCGAGCGTGGGGCCCCGTTCTCACCCGTTCGCGGACGGAACCGTGGCGAGCGCTCCGCTGACGGGCAGAGCAAAACGTTAACGGCGACCCTCCCCGCAGTACGGCCATGAGCGTCGAGCTCCCGTTCGCACCGGTCGATACGATCATCCGACGCAACGCCGGCAACCTCCGGGTGAGTGCCGAAGCCGCCGAGGAGCTCGCCGAGCGCATCGAGGACCGCGGCGCCGACCTCGCCGTCGACGCCGCCGAGCGGGCGACCGCCGACGGCCGCAAGACCCTGATGGCCGAGGACTTCGGCGTCGAGCGAGTCGTCGACAAGGATACGTTAGAGCTCCCGGTCGCGCCGGTCGATCGCATCGCCCGCCTTCGAATCGAGGACGGGTATCGCGTCTCGATGGACGCCCGCGTCGCGCTGGCGGACATCCTCGAGGACTACGCCGACAACGTGGCCGACGCCGCCGCGACGCTCGCACGCCACGCCGACCGACGCACAGTGAAGGCAGAGGACGTGGAGACGTACTTCGAACTCTTCGACGCCACGTGAGATGCGCTTCGGGTACAGTCCGGTCTGCCTCGACCACGATCCCGGCCCGCGACACCCCGAGTCGCCCGACCGCCTTCGGGCGATCCGCGAGGGGCTCCAGCGCGAGCACGGCGTCGAGTACGTCGACGCCGACCCGATCGACCTCGACACCGTTCGCGCCGTCCACGACCGGGCCTACGTCTCGGAGCTGGAGTCCTTCTGCGTCGACGGCGGCGGCGGCGAGTGGGATCCCGACACCGTCGCGACGGAGGGGACCTGGCCGGCGGTCCGCAAGAGCGCCGGACTGGCCCGGTGGGCGGCCGAGCGCGCCCTGGCGGGCGACGACGGACGGGAGACGCCGTTCTCGATCGGACGCCCACCCGGCCACCACGCGACGCTCGACGACGCGATGGGGTTTTGCTTCCTCAACAACGTCGGGATCGCCGCCCAGTGGGCACTCGACCAGGGCGCCGACGGCGTGGCGATCCTCGACTGGGACGTCCACCACGGCAACGGGACACAGAACTGCTTCTACGACCGAAGTGACGTCCTCGTCGCCTCCATCCACGAGGACGGCATCTACCCCGGCACGGGTGCCAGCGACGAGACGGGCACGGGGGCCGGCGCGGGCCGAACGATCAACGTCCCGCTTCCCCCCGGAGCGGGGGACGCGGCCTACGAGCTCGTCCTCGACAAACTGGTGCGACCGGCCGTCGAGTCGCTGGATCCCGACCTGGTTCTCGTGAGCGCCGGCTTCGACGCACACCGCCACGACCCCATCTCCCGGATGCGGGTCACCACCGAGGGCTACGGCGTGCTCGCCAAGCGCGTCCGCTCCATCGCAACCGACGTCGACGCCGGACTCGGCTTCGTGCTCGAAGGTGGCTACGGTCTCGACGTCCTCGCCGAGTCGGTCCGACGAGTCCACGAGGTGTGTGACGGCTACGAACCGATGGCCCCCGAGGAGGAGCCAAGCAACGCGGTACAGTCGACGGTCGACGCCATCGCTCGCTCCCACCAGGCGTTCGTCACGAAGTGATCGGGCCGGCGGGGAGTCTGCCACCGACTGGGAGAGTGTCAACCAGCGTGGGAAGAGAGTCCGCCAGCGCCGGGCAGAGAGTCTCCCAGCGCCAGGGCGAGTGTCCGCCAGTTGGAGCGCTCCGGAACCGGATAGGTGGCGAGTACGTCTCCTACGGCCCGGGATCGAAGTGTCGACCGAGCGCGGGAGCGAACGTCGGCAGGAGATCGGTCAGCTCCTCGCCCGCGAGGAGATCGAAGCCGTCCCGGAGTGCCCGCTCGATGGCGACCCCGTGCTGGACCTCGAACAGCGCCTCGCTCTCCAGGAGCGCCCTCGCCGTCGTCGCGCGCCGCTCGCGTTCGACGACGTACCGGCCCTCCTCGATGAAGGGGCCGTAGACGTCCGTCCGGTCCTCGTAGGACTCCAGGAAGCGCTCGGCGTGCTTGCGAACGTGGACCGGTGGCCCCTCGTGGCGCTCGACGTTCGGGCGCGTCGTGACCGCGAGTTCGAGTAGCAGGAGCGCAGTGCCGTCGGCGACCGCGCTCGAGGAGCGGAGCACGTCGAAGCCCTCGCGTTCGAGGAGTCCGACGATTCCCGAGAGTGACGTCCTGAGCTGTGGATAGAGATCGTCCTCGACGATCTTCGGTGCCGGGATCGTGACGGCGATGGGGGTGGTTCCCCGGCGCTCGACGTGGGCGAGGAGGTCGTCCGCGTCGAGTCCCGCGTCGGTCGTCTCGCCCACCGCCGTTTCATCGCTCTCCTGGGCCTCTTCGACGGTCGCGAACGACGATATCGAGGGCGCGTCCAGGAAGGCCCGGGCGTGGTGCTGGAACCGGGCGACGTTGTCGGCGCTGCAGACCGCCGCGACGTTGCGCCGTGGATCCGTCGGATCGACGACTACGAGCGGGTCCGCGAAGCTCGCCTCGCCGTGGCCGGCGGGATCGAGCACGACCGGCACGGTCCAGTCCGCGACGGCCCGGAGGAGCGCCAGGAACCCGCCGTACTCCAGGATCAGCAGCTCCAGGAGGTAGCCCGAGAACCCGCGGGTGCGGAGGTCGCTCCCGTAGATGCCCGCCGCGGTGGCGAAGGACTTCGCGAGTCGGACGTCAGTCGCGAGGTCGCCCTCGAGACCCTCGCGGACGTACTCGGTGTGAAAGGGCGTCCGGTCGACCGCCGATCGGATCTGCGCGGCGGTCTCGACGTCGTAGCACGGGACGACGTCGACGTCGACCGAGTCGATCGCCGCCGTGGGCGCGTCGACCGCACCGGCGTCGTCCGCCCCGACCGCCAGCGGGCCGGAGACGTAGGGGTGCTCGGCGTACTCCTCGGTGCCGTTCTCCAGGACGTCGTGGCCGATGGCCAATCCGTGCTCCCGGAGGGCCGACCGCTCCACGTCCGGAGGGAATCGAACGAACACGTCCACGTCCCGCTCGCCGGGGAGCCAGGTGCCCCGGGCCGTCGAGCCCGCGAGCACGACGTCGGCGTCGATGCCGCGCTCCTCGATGGCCTGACGGGCCCGCTCGACGAGCGCGTCCGCGACCGCCTCCAGGGCGCGTCGCTCGTCGTCGTTCGGCGTGACTCGCTCGCGAGCCCTCGCGAGCACGGCGGAAAGCGAGTCGTCCATCTCGGCGACAGGTTCCACGGTCGCGGCCGAAAGGGTTCCGGTCGGGCGGTGGCCGCCGGGAATCCCGGGAAAGCGAAAGCCTAATCAAACGACTCGGAGGTACTACGTACTGCCGCGGGCCGCCATAGCTCAGATGGTAGAGCACCACGCTGTTAACGTGGTTGTCCCAGGTTCGAGTCCTGGTGGCGGCGCTTCCTCCGACCGGCCGTGTCACGAGCGACGCGAGTGACCAGTCGGCGCTGGCGGTGCGCTCGTCGTGGCGAGCCTTTAGGGACGACTCGCCCCAAGGCGAGGCCATGTCCCCTGGCCCCTCCCGGCGCCGAGTGCTGGGGATCGCGGCGAGTTCGCTCGCACTCGCAGGGTGTACCGCAGGCCGTGATGGCGGGAGTGACACAGGTGGTGATCGAGAGGGGGAGGACCGCGACGACGGAGACGACGGCGACGACGGCAGTGACACGGATGGGACCACTGGCGACCCGCTCTCGGAGGTCCCCGAGGCCGTCGCGCTGGACCCGGTCGCATCCGGTCTCGAGGGGCCGGTCGCGTTCGTGGACCCGCCGGATCTTCCCCACACGTACGTCTGCGAGCAGCCGGGACGTATCCGAGCACTCGAGGAGGACGGCCTCCGGGCCGCACCCGCACTGGACTACACCAGTGTCGTCACCAGCGGGGGCGAGCGTGGGCTGCTCGGACTCGCGCTCCACCCGAACTTTTCCAGCAACCGGCGGGCGTTCGTCCGCTACAGCGCGCCGCCCCGCGACGGGACACCCTCGGGGTACAGCCACACCTTCGTCCTCGCGGAGTTCGCCGTCTCCTCGGATGGGCGGCGGTTCCTACCGGAGACCGAGCGGACGCTCCTCGAGATTCCCGAGCCCCAGAGCAACCACAACGCCGGCGATCTCGCGTTCGGTCCCGACGGCTACCTCTACGTGGCCGTCGGCGACGGCGGCGCGGCCAACGACCAGGGGACGGGCCACGTGGAGGACTGGTACGACGAGGTCCCCGGCGGGAACGGCCAGGACGTCACCGAGAACCTCCTCGGGAGCGTGCTCCGGATCGACGTCGACGGCGGGAATCCCTACGCGATCCCCGAGGACAACCCCTTGGTGGGGCGACCCGGCCGCGAGGAGCACTACGCGTGGGGGCTGCGCAACCCCTGGCGGCTCTCCTTCGATCCCGGCCCTGCCGTGGCTCTCGAGGCGGGCGACAGCGGCGCCGGGGGCGATGCCGGCTCACGGTGTTACGTCGCCGACGTCGGGCAGCGACGCTACGAGGAGATCAACCTGCTCCAGGCCGGCGGCAACTACGGCTGGAACGTCCGCGAGGGCACCCACTGCTTCGAGGCGACCTCGTGTCCGGACGGCACGCCGAACGGCGTCCGCGGTGGGGAATCCTTCGTCGACCCGATCGTCGAGTATCCACACGGCGGCGCGGACGTCGCCGGGATCTCCGTGATCGGCGGCCACGTCTATCGTGGCGGAGCGATCGACGGACTGGCCGGGAGCTACGTGTTCGGGGACTTCCAGCCAGGCGGGCGACTGTTCGTCACGGCTCGCGGGGAGGGCGACGGGCGCTGGCCCACGACGACGCTCGACGTCCGGGAGTCGGGTCCCGGCGTGCTCTACTCGATCGGTCGGGACGCCGGGGGCGAACTGTACCTGCTAGGCCGGGCGGAGGGCGGGGGAACGATCTGGCGGGTCATCCCAGCCTGACCTGGAGAGAGCCGGGATTCCGGCCACGAACGACGCCGAGCGCGACCGCGAGAACGTCCAAGCCGCGAGGGCTCCCAACCCTGCACACCGTAGTGCTCGCGTACTGGCTATCCTCGCGCGATCCCGAAACGATCGCTCGCACATCGAGGGGCACTCGGCGATCACGACGGCGTTCGCCGCCGATCGGTCCGCCTGACCGCCGGCGGAGCCGTGCGGCCGAGGAGACGGAGACGTATTGAAGATATCCCCCAAGACTACTTCCGATGGGTGCGGTTAGAATCCACGTTCAGCAAATTTGATGCCGATCCCGAAACTGTTATTGTGCTAACTGTACAATATCGCGGTGAACTGATGCCCAGCACTGACGCACACGGCGACTGGATCGCGGACGTCGAGCACTCGCGGCGGGAGAAGACCGAGTACATGCGGAACTCGCCGCGCTCGCCGCTGCCACCTGAGCTGCGCGACGCGGACTTCCCCGGCCTCGAGTACTTCGATCCGGACCCCGAGTACCGGTTCGTGCTCCCGCTCGCCGAACACGACCACGTCGAACGAGTGACCGTCGAGACGACCGCCGACGGCGAACAGACCTACCGTCGATACGGCGAGTTCCGCTTCGAGATCGGCGGCGAGAGCTACGCACTCCAGGCCTACCGGCCCGACGACGGCGCCGACCGATTCTGGGTCCCCTTCCGCGACGAGACCAACGGCGAGGAGACCTACGACGCGGGGCGGTACCTCGACCTCGACCCCGAGACCCACCGCGTCGACGGCGAGTGGGTCCTCGACTTCAACCAGGCGTACAACCCGACCTGTGCGTACAACTACGCCTACGAGTGCCCGCTGATTCCGATGGAGAACTGGCTCGACGTCCGGATCGAGGCCGGCGAGAAGGACTTTCCGGCCGAGCCCGCCAAGCCCCACGGCCACCAGCACTGACCCCCAGGCCGCGCGAGGGATCGCCCCCTATCGCGTCGCCCGAATCGCTACGAAGGATCCCTCGCCGTACCCCTCCTCGACCGGCTCGGGGGTCTCGACGTCCTCGATCCACTCGAAGACGGTCTGGACGACGTCGACGTCGGTGAATCCCGCTCGCTCGAGGGCGACGAGGACCTCCTCGGTGGTGTGGAACGTGGCGTCGCGGTAGAATGGGCTCTCGCCCTTGCGCTCGCGGTAGCGCCTGCCGACCGGGCTGTCGGCGTCGACGAAGCCGACCACCAGCGCTCCCTCCGGCCCCAGGACCCGCTCGGCCTCCTCCAGGGCCAGATCGAGGTCGTCGACGAAGCAGATCGTCGTGACGAACAGGGCGGCGTCGAACGTGTCGTCGGCGACGGGCAGGGCCTCGGCGACGCCGACGACCGGCTCGATCCCGCGGTCGCGAGCGTGGGCGAGCATCGCCGGCGCCGGATCCACACCGACGTCGATCCCCAGCGGGGCAGCGAAGCGCCCGGTTCCGACGCCGATCTCGACCCCGCGGCCGGGCTCGGGGAGCTGCCGGCGGAGTGCTGCGAGCTCGGACCGGTAGACGGCCTCGTACTCGTCGAACCAGCGCTCGTACCGGTCCGTGTGCGTCTCGAAGGGCTCGGGGGTCGGCATATGTCCCTGGGTAGGAACCGGAGCGCAACGAGGCTTCGGACTGGACCGGCCGCTCCAGATCGCCAGCGTGTCGGCGGATGGTCGCCGTGATGAGCGGCAGGAAAGAGCCGGTGGAGGGATTTGAACCACGCCCGGACGTGCTCGCTGCGCTGCGCACGTCCGGTCTACTTCAAATCCCTCGGCCGGCGTGCGCTGCTCACGTTCGTTCGCAGCCCCAAGCCGGTGGAGGGATTTGAACCCTCGGCCTAATCCTTACGAAGGATTCGCTCTAGCCAGTCTGAGCTACACCGGCGCACTCGTCGGTACCCGAGTTCGAGAAATAAGGGTTCCGAAAGGGCCCGCGGGCTCAGGGCCGCGACAGGCGGACGTCGAGACAGACGTTGACCTCGTGGGGTGCGTAGGACCGAACGACGCGCTCGGTCTCGACGGCGACCTCGTACCCCGCAGTGGCTGTGGCCGCTCGAATCGCCGCCTCCCCGGGCCCGAACGGATCGTCCTCGTGTTGGATGTCGTAGTAGTGCAGCACCGCCTCCTCGCCGGCGAGGGTCATCGCCGTCTCGAGGAAGGCGTCGGCGCTGTGGGGCAGGTTCATCACGATGCGGTCCGCCCAGCCCGCGTACTCCTCGGTCGTCTCCCGGACGTCGGCCGCGATCGCCGTGACGCGGTCGGCGACGCCGTTGCGCTCAGCGTTTGCTCGGAGGTACTCGATGGCCGTCGGGTTCTTGTCGACGCCGACGGCCTCGGCACCGCGCTTGGCCGCGGGGATCACGAACGGGCCGACGCCGGCGAACATGTCGAGGACCTGCTCGCCAGCGGCGACCTGCTCGGTCACCCGGTGGCGCTCGGTCGCGAGCCGCGGCGAGAAGAACACGCTCGCGAGGTCGACGGCGTACTCACAGCCGTACTCGCGGTGGACGGTCTCCGTCGACTCGCCGTGCAGGACCTCCCAGTCGCGGACGCGCAACTCGCCCTCGATCTTCGACGCCCGGTTGAGGACCGTCGCGGCCGGGACGTCCGAAGCCACGATCGCGTCGGCGAGCTCCCGGGCCCGCTCGGGGTCGTCCTCGTCGATGACGACGACGTCGCCGATCCGCTCGTAGCTCGGCTCGGCATCGAGGAGATCCGCCGGCATCGTCTGCGTCTCGCGCTCGCCGGTCGAGCGGTCGACCACCTCGAGGTCGTCCGGGACGGCCGCCGGATCGGCCACGGGCAGGAAGATTTTCTCGCCCTCGACCGCGATCTGGCGGTCGCGATCGAGCAGCGCCGCGTCCGCGAGGCGCTCCCGGACGGCTTCCCCCTCCGAGCGCGGCGCGCGGACGCAGGGCGACTCCATGGCGAGGGCTGCGCGCCGGCCCTCGGTAAGGCTGACGCTCCGGCGTGGCCGCGGCGGTCGACCTCGGGCAGCGGGTGTGCGTTCGCTACAGCACGAGCTGCTCGAGTTGCCGACGCCGCCGGGACAGGTCGATCGAGGGCTCGACGGTCGGATCGTCGGCCAGGCGGTCCAGGACGAGCAGCGGATCGACGCCCTCGGCCTCGAGGACGGCGACGAGCGCCTCGATCGACTCGCGGTTCGTCGCCAGCGACGCCAGGCGGTCGACGAGGAGGAGTGTGGCGACGCCCGCGGTCCCCTCGGGCAGGTGCTCGCTGAGCGCATCGAAGTCCGCGTCAGTCGACGCCTCGTCGGCGTCCGTGACCGTCAGACACGACGTGCAGACCGAGAGCGCGTCGGCCGGCGCGTGCTCGCGGAGTGACGCCGGAACCCCGACGGTCACGGTCCGGTCGTCGCAGAGGGGACAGGGCATGCTCGAATCGAGGTGGGCCAGCCGGGAAAAGGGTGCGTTCGACGACGAGGCGCAGCGACCAGGCGCCTGCGTCTGGGTTCAGTCCGAGGACTCGACAGGGACGGCGTCGTCCGCCTCGGCGAGTGCCGCCTGGGCGGCCGCCTCGGCATCCTCGGCGTCCTCCGCGGCCTCCTTCTTGTCCTTGATCTTCTTCATCCGGAAGATCTCCTCGCGCTCCTGTTCCTCGAGCTTCTGCTCGATGTAGGCCTGGTTGTTCCGCAGTTCCGGAAGGAGCTTGAACTCGAGGGCGTTGACGCGTCGCTTCGTCTTCTCGATCTCGTCGAGCATCTTCTTCATCGCCGTCTCGACCTCCGCGGCGAGGATGATCGACTCGAGGAGCTCCTCGTAGGCGGTGGCGGCCTCGTCGATCCGGGAGCTGGTGCCCAGGACGCCATAGCCCCGCTGGTCGAGGCTCTTCCGGACCCGCGTCGACTCGATCTGGGGAACGACGACGCCCATGATGTTCTTGGCCTCCGTGGAGATCTCGGGGTGGTCCTCCAGTGCTGCTGCCGCGCCCCGGACCGCCACGTCGCCGTCCATCGCCCGGGCGAGGTCGATGGTCTCCTGGGCAACGCGGTAGTCGGCCTCCACGTCCTCGCGGACCGACTGGGCCTGATCGAGGATCTCCTTGAACTCCATGATCAGCCCGTCGCGCTTCTTCTCTAGGGTGTCGTGCCCACGCTCGGAGAGCTCGATCCGGTCCTCGATCTCCATGAGGTTCTTCCGCGTGGGTTTGACGTCCTCGGCCATTGGAGCGTCGTTGCTGGCGGACGTGGGTAGTCCTTACGATCGGGGCCGGGATGGGTCGAGGTGTGAGGAACACGGAAGCGAACGAGCTGTGGGACACGCCACGAGCCCGCTCAGGGCGCTCCAGCTCCAGGTGGGATTTCAGCGGCGGCGATAGCTGGCCTGTCGGCCCGGTAGCCGGGAGACGCTGTACTGGTAGACCACCCAGCCGAGTGGTCCAGCCAGCGCCAGCGAGAGCACCGACTCCATGAAGATGTCCGTCCCGACGGCGAGCCGGAAGACCACGAAATTGAGTACGACCCAGAGTAACAGCGTGTAGGTCGCGTACTCCCGGAACGCGTCGATGCGACTCCGCATGGTGTCAACCTTCACCATCCATCGTCATATAGCTTTGGCAGGTCCTGCCTGAGCGGGCCTGAGACCCCGGAATTCGATCGATTCGAGAACCTGCAGCGATGTAGAGTGCAGTAGTCCCGAAGCGGCGGGATTCGGCAACGGTCAGTTCACACTCGTGAGAACGGGGCGAGTTGGTCCCCAGGGCCGCCCACCGGCTTCGTCGGTTGGTCCACAGCGGTGCCCGGGGCCAGGACGCCCTGGGCGGAACAGTCGCGAGTCGTGGACACCACCGGCTGTCCGGGAGCAGTGGATCGCGAGAAGGGATCGCGGCGCTCGGCGAACGGTCAGTCGGCGGTGACTTCCTCGGCCGCGCCGTCCTCGTAGTACTCGTCGATGAGGTCCTCGTCGATGCGGTTGAGGGCCTCCCGCGGAAGCATCGAGAGCAGGTCCCAGCCGAGATCGAGCGTCTCCTCGACGGCGCGGTCGGTCTCGAAGCCCTGCTGGACGAACTCCTCCTCGAAGCGGTCCGCGAAGTCGAGGTAGCGGTTGTCCCGCTCCGAGAGCGCCTCGCGACCCACGATGTTCACGAGGTCGCGCAGGTCTTCGCCCTCCGCGTACGCCGCGTAGAGCTGGTCGGAGACGTCGCCGTGATCCTCCCGGGTCAGTCCCTCGCCGATCCCGTCGTCCATTAGCCGCGAGAGGCTGGGCAGGACGTTGATCGGGGGCTCGATTCCCTGGGAGTTGAGGTCCGGGTCGACGATGATCTGGCCCTCCGTGATGTAGCCGGTGAGGTCCGGGATCGGGTGGGTGATGTCGTCGCTGGGCATCGTGAGGATCGGGATCTGGGTCACCGATCCCTCGTTACCCTGGATGCGGCCGGCCCGCTCGTAGATGTTCGCGAGGTCCGTGTACATGTACCCGGGGTATCCCCGGCGACCGGGGACCTCCTCGCGGGCGGCCCCGATCTCGCGCAGCGCCTCGCAGTAGTTGGTCATGTCCGTGAGGATGACCAGGACGTGATAGCCCTTGTCGAAGGCGAGGTACTCCGCGGTCGTCAGCGCCAGCCGCGGGGTGACCGTCCGCTCGACGGCGGGGTCGTCCGCGAGGTTCATGAAGACGACCGAGCGCTCGAGCGCGCCGGTGCGCTCGAAGTCGGCCATGAACTCGTTGGCCTCCTCCTGTGTGATCCCCATCGCGCCGAAGATCACCGCGAACTCCGAGGCCTCGCCCTCCTCGGCCTCCTCCGGGACGCTCGCCTGCCGGGCGATCTGGAGTGCCAGGTCGCTGTGGGGCTGCCCGGAGCTGGAGAAGATCGGCAGCTTCTGGCCGCGCACGAGCGTGTTCATCCCGTCAATGGCGGAGACGCCGGTCTGGATGAACTCCTCGGGGTACTCCCGCGAGTAGGGGTTGATCGCCTCGCCGACGATGTCCCGTCGCTCGTCGGGCACGATGTCCGGCCCGCCGTCGATCGGACGACCTGACCCGTCGAGCACCCGCCCGAGCAGGTCCTCGGTGACCGGCATCTTCATCGTCTCGCCCAGGAACCGCACGGAGGCCTGGCGGTTGATGCCCTCGGTGCCCTCGAAGACCTGGATCGCGACGACGCCGCGACTGGACTCCAGCACCTGACCGCGCTTGGTGTCGCCGCTGGGCGTCTCGATCTCGACGATCTCGTCGTAGCCGACGGGCTCGTCGATCTCCGCGAACACCAGCGGTCCGCTGACCTCGGTGATCGTCTGGTATTCCTTCATGGTTAGTACAGCTCCTGGAGCTGGTCCGCGACGTCCGATTCGATCTCGGCGACGAACTCGTCGGCCTCGTCGTCGGGCGTCGTGCCGATGCGGTTCAGGCGGTTCGGGGCGTCGATGTTCGAGATCTCGTCGATCGGGACGCCGGCGTCCAGCGCCTCGAACGCCTCGTCGTTGAACGTCTTGATCCCCTGGAGGATCCGGAACGTCTTCTCCGGGGGACAGAACGTGTCGACGTCGTGCAGCGCGTTCTGCTGGAGGAACGCCTCCCGCAGGTACCGGGCGACCTCCAGCGTGAGCTGCTGGTCGGCTGGCAGCGCGTCGCGACCGACGAGCTGGACGATCTCCTGGAGTTCGGCCTCCTCGTCCAGGGTGTCGATCGCCCACTGGCGGATCTCCGGCCAGTCCTCGTCGACGTTCTCGACGAACCACGGATCGAGCTGGTTTCGGTAGAGCGAGTAGGACTCGTTCCAGTTGATCGCCGGGAAGTGCCGGCGCTCTGCGAGGTCCGCGTCGAGCGCCCAGAACGTCTTGACGATCCGCAGCGTGTTCTGGGTCACCGGCTCGGAGAAGTCACCACCGGGCGGGGAGACCGCCCCGATGGCGGAGATCGAGCCCTCGCGGCCGTTGATCGTCTCGAACTTGCCGGCGCGCTCGTAGAACTCCGCGAGGCGTGCAGCGAGGTAGGCCGGGTAGCCCTCCTCGCCGGGCATCTCCTCCAGCCGGGAGGAGATCTCGCGCATCGCCTCCGCCCACCGCGAGGTGGAGTCGGCCATCAGGGCCACGTCGTACCCCATGTCGCGGTAGTACTCCGCGATCGTGATGCCGGTGTAGATGCAGGACTCGCGTGCCGCGACGGGCATGTTCGACGTATTGGCGATGAGACACGTCCGACTCATCAGGGGTTTGCCCGTCTTCGGGTCCTCCAGCTCGGGGAAGTCCTCGATGACCTCCGTCATCTCGTTGCCCCGCTCGCCACAGCCGACGTAGACGACGATGTCCGCGTCGGCCCACTTGGCGAGCTGGTGCTGCGTGACGGTCTTTCCGGAGCCGAAGGGGCCCGGGATCGCGGCCGTGCCGCCCTTCGCGATCGGGAACAGACCGTCGAGGATCCGCTGGCCGCTGACGAGTGGCGTCCGCGGCGTCCGCTTCTCCTCGGCCGGCCGCTGCCGTCGGACCGGCCACTCCTGGTACATCGAGATCTCCTCGCCGGAGTCCAGCTCGACGACCGTCTCCTCGACGCGGTGGGAGCCGGACTTCGTGGCGACGACCTCGCCGCCGTCGGATCGCGGGGGAACCAGTACCTTGTGTTCGATGCTCTCGGTCTCGGGAACGGTACCGAGGACGTCGCCAGGCTCGACGGTGTCGCCCTCCTCGACGACGGGGGTGAACTCCCATGTCCGCTCGAGGTCGATCCCCGGGGCGTCCACGCCGCGATCGAGGAAGGCCGAGCCCATCAGCTCCTCGAGCTCGTCGAGGGGTCGCTGGACGCCGTCGTAGATGGTGTCCAGCAGGCCGGGACCGAGGTCGACCGAGAGCGGCGCGCCCGTGTTCTCGACGGGCTCGCCGGGGGCGACGCCGGAGGTCTCCTCGTAGACCTGGATCGTCGTCTCGTCGTCCTCGATCTCGATGACCTCGCCCATGAGGCCCTCGACGCCGACGTAGACGACGTCGTTCATGCGGGCCTCGAGCCCGGTCGCGGTGACGACCGGACCGCTGACGCTCTCGATCTCGCCGTCCTCGCGGACGTCTTCGGTTTGCTGTGTCGTACTCATTGTGTTAGTCCATCAGGTCGATGCCGATGGCTCGCTTGATCTGCTCGCGCAGCGCGCCGCTGGTGGCGTCGCCGCCGATCGTCACGACGACGGGCTCCACGCTCGTCTCGACGGCCTCGCGGACCTCACGCGAGAGGTGCTCGAGGTCGTCCTGGTGCATCACGACGATGCCGACGCCGTCGTCGGCCAGCGTCTCCTCGACCGCCTCGTCGAGCTCCGTCGGTTTCTCGTCGTCCGGGACGTCGACGAACCGGCGGACGCCGGCGAGGCGAAATCCCGTCGTGAACTCCGGACTGCCGATGACCGCGATCTCCTGGCTCATAGGACCACCAGCTCCTCCTCGATGCGTTCCTCGCTGAGCCCGGCCTCGCGGCCGCGGGCGATCGCGCGGATGTTCTCGACCTCGCGCGTCTTCGCGAGGACGTAGGACATCACCGCGGTGATCGAGACCGGGTAGACGTTCGAGAGCCGGTCGGTGTACTCGAGCTCCGCCACGTGGAGGGCGTGCTCGAACTCGATCAGGCTCTCCGCGTCCTCGAGCTGGTCGAGTGCCACCGACAGTTCCTCGCCGTAGTCGCTCTCGCGGACGACCTCCACCAGCTGGTCGAGGTCGGTGCCGATCGATCGCAGCTGGTCCATCGTGAACAGCTGTCCGCCCTCGATGAAGTACTCCTCGGGATCGATGTCGGCACCGCTGCGCGCGACCCTGAGGACGTTCCGGGCGTTCAGGAAGTCGATCTCCGCCGTGAGGAACTCGACGTAGAGCGCGAGCGGGCCCTCCCGCGAGCGGCCGTTCTCGACGTCGGCCAGCAACGCGGAGTAGAAGGCCCGGTCGACGGCGTTCTCCAGAGGAACGAGCAGGTTGTGCTGCTCGAACTCGTCGTAGGCCGCCTCCAGGGGCGGGCCGAAGATCGTGTCCGCGAGCGCGTCGACGATGGCCTCGATCGACTCCGCCTCGACGATCTCGTCCATCGTGGTGTCGTCGAGGTCGCCCGCCTGGATCAGGTCGACCCTGATGTCGTCGGGTGGTGCACCGGAGTAGACGCCGCGGATCGCGGTCTTCACGTTCCACGCGTCGTACCGCCGGAGGTAGCGCGCGATCAGCTCGTGGAGCCGGCCGTCGGACCACCGCAGCAGATCCTCGAAGTGCTTGGCGAGGTTGCGGTTGAGCGCGTGCTCGATGAGGTCCACGCCGTCGTGGCGGGAGGCCAGCGCGTTGATCTCCGTCTCGTACTCCGATTCCTCCATGAACCGGGCGATCCCACCGGTGCCCATCCGAACGAGCTTCCGGTAGTCCTCGTCGGCGAACAACACCGCACGGCGCGACCGGACGCGAGCGTTCACGTACTCGGGGTTCGAACTCCCCTGCGTGTCGCGTGTCGTGCCGGTCGCTGTCATTGCTCGAACAGCCGCTCGCTGACGGTCTGGAGGTTGTCCTCCCAGACGTCGTCGAGGATCGAGTCGAAGGTGTTGTTGATCCGGACGCGGGAGCCCTCGCTCTCGACGACCACGCCGCCGAGACAGTCGTACTCGCCGGCGTAGTCGAACCCGTCGTACGCCTCGCAGAGGGAGGTGAGCAGCTCCTCGTCCTCGGCGCGGCCGTAGACGTCCACCTGCGCGTCCTCGTCGACTTCGGCGGCCGCGGCCTCGAGGAGCGCCTCCGTCAGCTCCTCGCGGCGGTCGCCGGAGAGGTCCGCAAGCGCCGCCTCGACGCGGTCGTAGACCCGCTCGAGGAGCTCTCGGCGAGCCTCGAGGCGCTCTTGCTTGGCCTCGAGCTTCGCGGCGGAAAGGCGCTGCTCGCGCTCCTGCTCGATCTCGCGCTCCACCGAGGTCTCTGCGTCCTCGAGGATCCGGTCGGCGTCCTCGCGGGCCTCCGAGAGGATCTCCTCGGCGCGCTCCTCGGCGTCCTCACGGATCTCCTCCGCCTCCGCTCTCGCCTGGCCCTTGATGTCCTCGACGACCGTGTCAAGACTCATTTGTCGGGGCTTCTACACCACGAAGATCGTCACCAGCGCGATGATGATCAGGGTCTCCGGGATCGCGGTGAAGATGAGGCCGGTCGCGAAGTTGTCGCTGTCCTCGGCGATGGCCCCGACGGCGGCCGACCCGATCCCGCGCTGGGCGTAGCCGGTGCCGACTGCGGCGAGCCCGACGGCCAGGGCCGCCGCACCCTTGTTGTTCAGGGCGAGCTTCTGGATACCCTCCTGCTGCAGCACGATGCTTCCGAGTTCCGCTGTGATGTCGAACATTGGTGTTGAGTTTAGTTACTTCTCAGTGGTGTACTGTCGCTCCTGACCGAACGGGTCGAATCTCTTCCCACCGCCTTCATAAAACTTCCCAAAGAACTCGACGTACTCGAGCCGGATCGCCTGGATAGCGGCGCTGACGCCGATCGCCAGGACGACCACGTGCCCGATGACCAGGATGACGACCCCTGCGATCTGGGAGACGATGCCGCCGTGCATCAGCCCGCCGAACACCAGCTCCGCGCCGGCGCCGGCGTGACCACTCTCGACGTACTCCGGAGAGTGGTCGATGAGGTAGTGGTAGACCTCGTCCTCGTCCTGGTAGGCCCCGAAGAACAGCATGTTCGCGACGAGCGCCATGCCGGCCTTCGAGAGCAACACGGCCGTGAGCCGCGTGTAGGAGAGGGCGTGGACGAACGGCTGGGGTGCCTCGGGAAGCTCGTAGGCCGGGCCGATCAACAGCAGGGCGATCCCAGCGACGATCAGGCCGAGGCCCAACTGTCCCACGATCGGGGGGAACCCGCCGAATCCGAGCGCGAAGGGCTCCCCGTCGAAGGTGACGTAGAGGAGCTCTGGCTTCGAACTCTCCAGGTGGGTGCTGAACACCCACAGCCAGATCCCCGTCGAGAGGGACAGCCACGAGCCGGACTCCAGCAGTGCCTCCCTGAAGCCGTGGATGTCGTACTTGTCGACGAAGTCGAAGGTCCAGCCGACGGTGAGGTGGATCCAGCCGACGACGACCGCGACGACCAGCCAGCCGCGGGCCCAGGCCGTGTAGCTCAGGCCCTTGCGCAGCGGCGGATGGTCCATCCCGATCAGGTCGTGCCAGAGCACCTCACCCAGCACGTGCAGTCCGAAGATCTCGCCGTAGAGGATCCCGAACGTGATCGTCAGCGCACCGGCCCACACGACCACGACGCCGAGTTGCCGGATGGCGTCGGAGTCGAACTTCCGCATCGTCAGGTAGCCGAGCAGAACGTAGACGAGCCCGTAGCCGACGTCCCCGATCATGAAGCCGAAGAAGAGCGGGAACGTCAGGAACAGGACGATCGTCGGGTCGAGCTCCGAGTACTTCGGGACGTTGACCGCCCGGACGAGCGTCTCGAAGGGCCCGACCGGACCGGGGTTGTCCTGGATCACCGGCGGGTCGTCAGGAACGGTGACGACGCCGCCGTCGGCGGCGACCTCCTCGCTGCCCTCGGTCGCACCGGCGCCAGCGGCTCCAGCGGCCGACTCCTCATCCGCTCCGTCGACCTCCTCGTGGCGAGCCACGTCGCCGTGGCGGTCGTACTCCGCTCGTTCGAGTTCCTCGAACTCGACGCGGTCGCCGACGGCTTCCCGAAGCGCCGACTCGACGGTGTCGAGCTCTGTCGCCGGGATCCAGCCCTCGGCGACGAAGCTGTTGTCCGTCGTCGCGAAGCGAAGCGGCGCCTCGCGCTTTTGGACCTGGATGGAGAGGTACTCCTCGGCTGCGACCAGGAAGCCAGCGACCTCCAGTTCGAGGTCCTCGAGTTCGGCCTCGAGCGTCTCGAGTTCCCCCTCGAGCTGCGTCGCTCGATGTCGGAGGTCGTCGAGGATGTCGGCGGGCGACCCCGACTCGTCGGGAACCTCGATCCGGGAGAACTCGATCCCGACCAGGGGATCGGTCGCCGCGTCCTCGGCGTCGACGCCCTCGGCGGGCGCGACGGCCGCCGCCACCACGCCGTCGCCGGTGAAGGTCTCGACCGCGCGGACCTCGTCCGCGGCGTCGTACGCCGCCGTGATCGACTCTTCGTCGCCCTCGCCGACGACGACCTCGATTGCATCGTAGCCACGAAGCAGGTCGAGGTCGATGTCGAGGCGGGCGAGTGGCTCCATCGCGGCGATGCGGTCCTCGACCTCGCGTCGCTCCTGGCGCAGCCCCTGGCGACGGTCGTCGAGTTCGTTGACGTCCGCGCGGACGGCCGCGAGCCGCTCGTCGAGCTCCTCGGGGTCGAACGACGACGGGGGAGTGACCTCGTCGCGATCGACACCGAGCGTGCTCTCGAGCCCCCGCACCGTGACGAGGCGTTCGGAGAACGTGTCGGCGCCCTCCTGGGGGGATCCGTTGTCGAAGGACCCCCACGACCCGTCGTAGTCCGTGAGGTGGAGCGCGTGCAGCTCGTGCAGCGTCTCGATGACCTCGTCCATGACGGACTTGGAGCCGGTCACCGAGACCTTGCTCATTCGCTCAGGTCTGAGCATGTACCGCGGTCTCTACGAGTTCGAGGACGTCGTCGACCACGGCGTCCAGGCGCTCCTCGGCGGCGGACTCCAGTTCCGCCCGGCGCTCGCGGCCCTCCTCGATGAGTTGGTCCCGCTCCTGTTCGATCTCCTCGCGGGCAGCCTCGAGTCGTCGCTCGCGAAGCTCGCGCGCCTCCGCCTCCGCTTCCTCGCGGATCTCCTCGGCGCGCTCGCGGGCCTCCGCGAGGCGCTCCTCGCGATCAGCCTCGGCCTCCGCGACGATCTCGTCGGCGTCCCGCTCGGCCTCCTTGACTCGTTCCAGGACTTCTGGCCTCGGCATATGCTATACGCAGGCGTCGATTGTGATGACCCGCTTATACCGGTTGCGAAACGGCACGCCCCCGACGGCGGACCGACCCACCAGTATCGCCGTGGAGCCACCACGCTGCCCCGGGCTGGCGCCGATTCGGTCCCGGCGCTCGCCCCGCGAAATCGGCCGCGGGCCGAGGGGGATCGATAGCCACAGTTATGCCGGGCGGTTCCCAAGCGGCCTCCGATGGGAGTCCTCGAGGACAAGGACCGAGCGCGGCTGTTCTACAAGTACCTCTCGCGGATCTACGACGAGATCAACCCGTACGTCTGGACGGAGGAGATGCGCGACCGCGCCCTCGACCGCTTCGACGTCGGCGCCGACGACCGCGTGCTCGACGTCGGCTGTGGCACCGGGTTCGCGACGACCGCGCTCACCGACGTCGCCGGCGAGGTCTACGGCCTCGACCAGAGCCCCCACCAGCTCGAGCGAGCCGTGGGCAAGCTCGGAACGAGGGAGGTGGCCTTCGCTCTCGGGGACGCCGAGCGACTGCCCTACGCCACGAACAGTTTCGACGCCGTCTGGTCGTCGGGCTCCATCGAGTACTGGCCCCACCCGGTCCGGACGCTCCGGGAGATCCGGCGCGTCTGCAAGCCGGGCGGGCCGGTGTTGCTCGTCGGACCCAACGAGCCCGACCACTGGATCACCCGACAGCTCGCTGACGTGATCATGCTCTTCTACGGCGCCGCCGAGGCGGATCGGATGTTCGAGGCGGCAGGCTTCGAGGAGGTCGAGCACTGGACCGATGGGCCGTCCCACGAGCCCGACGTGGCGATCGTCTCCCTCGCACGCACGCCGGAGTAGTCCCCGGCTCGACGTCCGCCAACGGGGCTCGACTCGATGTCCAGCGGGTCCGAGGCATCGGATCGGCGACGCTCGCGGAGTCCCTCGGCCCGACTCGACCGTCGCGGCCACAGTCAGTCCCCGAGCGAGGACCGACGGCCGAGGCTCCCCCAAGGACCGCCATCGGGAGGCCCAGCCCGGGACGCCCGACAGCGGCGATCGGACCACGCTCAGCCCGCGTCCTCCCAGGCCCGCTGCCCCCAGTTGACGGTCACCGTCGCCCGGAGGTCGTCGCCCGTCGCCGACACGACGGGATCGCCACCCGGAAGCACCACCCACACCTGGCCGGTGCCGTCGGTCCGGCCCACGGGCTCCCCGTCGACGGCGATCGTCGCGTTCCTGGCAGGGAGGCCGTCGGCGGTGACCGTCACCGACGCCGGACCGGTCGCGTAGGTCGGACGGACGGACAGCGTCAGGTTCCCGGATTGGGTGGCGCTCGCCGTCGTCGCCTCGGTGTCCGTGCCGTTGGTGGACGTGTTCGTGGCCGTCGGGACGGCGTCGTCCTCGGCGCTCGCGTTCTCGTCCACGCCCCCGCCGACGGGGACTGCGCTCTCGTTCGTGATCGGGGCGCCGAGTGGCAGGTCGTCGTCGAGGTCGAGTCGCTGGTACTCCCAGAACGCGTTCCGTGACACGGCGTCGACGTACGTCCTGAGGACGCCGTGCTCGTAGGTCAGGTCGCCCTGTCCGTCCCCGAGGTAGTACCGACCGGTGACCTCCTCGCGGACGCGACTGAACCCGTAATGCGAGCTGTAGACGGGATAGAGCTCTTCCTCGACGATCCGGAACGCCTCCGAGAGCCCGATCCCGGGGTCGCCGCCGATCGAGAGGAGGTCCGAGCGGTGGGCCTCGCGGTGGTAGGACCCCGCATCGATCGTCACGAGGACCGTTCCCTCGACTGTGGAGGTGAGGTAGAACCGGCCGGGCTCGTCGGCGCCGGTGAGGGCGGCACCGACGTCGGCTCTGATCGGCCCCTGGCTGGCCGTGATGGCACCCCGGACGCCACGGAGTTCCGCGATGGCGTCGGTGGCCCCGACCTCGTCGGCAAGCCCCTGGCCCTGGGGAATCGGTTCGATGCTGTCGGCGAGCGCCGCGAGCCCCCGGCCCCTGGCGTCGATCGACGACAGCTCCCGCAACAGACCGCGATCCGAGAGGGCGCCGTCGCGGTACGCTCGCCGAGCGGTCCGTTCGTTTGCCTGGAGTTGCTCGGCGTCGCTTGCAATCGCCAGAGCGGTGCGGTTCAGGATTGCGCGGCGGGCCTCGTCGTCGGGCGCCCGGGCAACCCGTTCCTCCAGCAGGTGCTGGCGGTAGCTCGCTTCGATCCGTGCACTCCCGCGATCGAGCGCAGCTCCCGCCTCCGGCGCCACCGTCGCCGATCCGTGGGTCTGTACCCCCGGGAGGACGACACGCTCGGGCAGCGGGAGGTCGTCCGCCGCCTGGGGCTGGACCCCGACGGGCGAGGTCTCGTTGCCGTTGCCGTCCTGGGCGATCGCCGCGCCGGTGCCACCGGCGACGACCACTGCCAGCACGGCGAGCACGACGGCGAGGGCGGGCGCCCGGCGATCCCGGAGCGACCTGGAGGGCCACATCGGTCCCGGAATACGCCCACCCGCCCCATAAGCTAACCGACGACGGGCGCGGGGACGGCCTCGACCCCAGCGGGACCCGTCTGGATGGCGCAGAGGCCACGAGAGGGCGGGAGACCGTTTCCAACGGCTGGAGACGTTTTATCGGCCATAGAAACCATTTTCCCGTCGGATCGAGGAGACCCCGACATGCGGACGACGCTCGCGGCCGCCCTGTTCACAGCCCTCCTCCTGGGCGTCCCCCTTGCCGCCGCGCCCGTGGGCGCCATGGCCGATGGTCCGGCGAGCCACGGCCTCGACGGCGCTGCCACGACCCACGGCCTCGACGGCGGGCCGGCGTCCAACGGTCTCGATGGCGCTCCCCCGACCCACTACCTCGGCGGTGCGCCCGATACCCACTACCTGGACCGTACGCCCGATACCCACTACCTGGACCGTGCGCCCACGACCCGGGACTTCGACGCGGGGACCACTCCCAGTGGCATCGACGCTCCCGCCCTCGCCGCGTTCGCCGAGACGACCGTCGGCGCCGGTCCCGTCCAGCTCGCCGACAGCGAGTACGTCGAGATCCAGATCCGGCCGACGGGCGACGCCGAGGTTACGCTCGGCCTGACGCTCCCGGCAGCGAACGACTCCGAACGCGCCGCGTTCCAGCAAACCGCCGAGGAGTTCGAGGCCGGCGAGTACGACCTCGGCTACGGCGTCTTCGAGTCGGTGGTGCCGGAGGTGCGGGCCTCGACCGAGCGGCCGATGACCCTCGGCGAACCGCAGTACAACGCCTCGATCGAGAACGGCACCGGCCGCCTCGAGCAGCGCTTCACGTGGCACGCCTTCGCGGGCTCGGCGGAGGGCCGGATCCAGGTCAGCGACGGCTTCGTCGTCGACGATCGGACCTGGCTCGGGTCACTCGAGGAGGGCCAGCGGCTCGTCCTGCGCTCGCCCGCGGGCTACAGCGTTGCCGAGAGTCCCTCCGGCCCCGAGATCAGCCAGGGCGCGCTGGTCTGGACCGGGCCGCTCTCCTTCGACCCGTCGGATTTCGCCGTCAGTTTCGAACCCGATGTCGGCACCGGCAATGGGGACGACGACAGCGACGACGGGGGCGGCATGACCGTTGCACTTCTGGTGATCGGCGTGCTCGTCCTGCTGGTGCTCCTCGCGCTGCTCGTCGTCCGGCGGTGGGACCTGCCCATCGGCGAGACGGTCGAGGGAGCCTTCGGTGGTGAAGCCGAGGAATCCACCGCGAGCGGGGCGGCTGCGGCGAGTGAGGATGCAACGGATGGGTCCGAAACCGGCGGAGGCGGGACTGCCAGCGGGGACCACGCTGGGACGTCGGAGGGAGCCACAGGTACGTCCTCGGGCGGTTCGGAGGCCGGCGCGTCCGAAGCCGACGCCGGCACAGCGCCTCCCACAGCCGTCGACGGCGAGACGGCAGCAGGAGCGGGGCGCGACGCCGAAGGCGAGGCCCGCGACGTCGACCCCGAGCTCCTCAGCGACGAGGAGCGAGTCACCTCCCTCCTCGAGCGCAACGGCGGCCGGATGAAACAGGCGAACATCGTGAAGGAGACCGGCTGGTCGAACGCGAAGGTCTCCCAGCTGCTCTCGAGCATGGACGAGGCCGGCGAGATCGACAAGCTTCGGATCGGTCGCGAGAACCTCATCTCCCTGCCCGACGTCGACGTCACCGACGGCGACGGCGGCGACACGGAGTGAGAGCAGCCCCGGACCGGTCGATTCAACCATCGCAGTGTTGCAACCGCGAAGCATCGGCCATCGATGAGTCATCAGCGTCGGTGAGTGCCGATTCCGAGAACTGCCCCAACTCTCCTGGAGTTCAGTCCCGTTCAGCAGGGATTTATCTTGGCCTCGCCCGTACGCCGGTCCATGAAGATACTGGTCACCGTCAAGGAGGTCGCCGAGATCGCCGACGACGTCGAGATCGAGGGCACGGAGATCGCCGAGTCCGCCCTCCAGTACGACCTCAACGAGTGGGACGACTACGCGATCGAGGCCGCCGTCCAGCTCGCCGAGGCCGGCGACGACGTGGAAGTCGTGACCGCGACGATCGGCCCCGAGCGCTCCGAGGAAACGATCCGGATGGCCCTGGCCAAGGGCGCAGACCGGGCGGTCCGGATCTGGGACGAGGCGCTCGAAGGCGAGGGCCTCCTCGACGTGCGGGTCCGCGCCTCGCTGCTCGCGGCGGTCGTGGAGGCCGAGTCGCCCGACCTCGTCCTCACCGGCGTCCAGTCGGCCGACGACGCCAACGCCGCGACGGGCGTCGCGCTCGCCGAGGCGGTCGACTACGCCTGGTCAGCGGTCGTGAACGACCTCGAACTCCAGGAGGGCGGTGAGTCCGTCGCCGTGCACCGGGAGCTCGAGGGCGGGGTCGAAGAGCTGGCCGACGTCTCCGTGCCCGCCGTCCTGACGATCCAGACCGGGATCAACGAACCCCGGTACGCGAGCCTCCGGGGCATCCGGCAGGCCCAGTCCAAGCCCATGGACGTCCAGAACCTGGCGGAGCTGGGACTCGAGGCGGCCGACGTCGCCGGCGCGCTCACGACGACCGACCTCTACGAGCCCGAGACCGAGAGCGAGGCCGTCCGCTGGGAGGGCGACGCCAGCGAGACGGCGGGACAGCTCGCTGATCTCCTCCGGGACGTGGGGGTGGTCGAGGGATGAGCGACGTCCTCGCAGTCGCCGAGCACCGACGGGGCGACCTGCGCGACGTGAGCTTCGAGGCACTGACCGCGGGCCAGCGCCTCGCCGACGCCGCAGGCGGCGACCTCCACGTGGCCGTCGTGGGCGGCGACGTCGAGGCGTTCGCGGAGGCGCTGAACCGCGAGGGCGTGGACGTCGTCCACACCATCCCCGACGGTGAGACCGCCAACCACGACGTGGCCGTCGAGCACCTGTCGGCGCTCTGGCCGTCGCTGGACGCCGACTACCTCCTCGCCCCGCACTCCGTCGCCGGGCTGGACTACCTGCCCGCGCTCGCCCAGCGCCTCGACGTCCCGCTGGTCACCGACGCCGTGGACCTCACGCTCGACGACGGCCTCGTGGTAACCCGGGAGCGCTACGGCTCGAAGGTCGAGACGACAGTCGCCGTCGAGGGTGACGCGGCCGCGATCTCGATCAGGGACGGCGAGTGGCCGCCGGCGGAGGGCGTCGGCGACGCCGAGATCCGGACGGTCGAGGGGGACGTCGACGAGTCGGCGATCAGGACCACCGTCACCGGCCACCAGGAGGTCGCTGCCGGCGACGTCGACATCTCGGAAGCGGACTTCGTGGTCTCGATCGGGCGAGGGATCGAGGAGGAGGAGAACCTCGAGCTGATCGAGCGCCTGGTCGAGGTAACCGGCGCGACGCTGGCGGCCTCGCGACCGGTCGTCGACAACGAGTGGCTGCCCAAGAACCGCCAGGTCGGGCAATCCGGGAAGACCGTGACGCCCGACGTGTACGTCGCGATCGGGATCTCCGGCGCCGTCCAGCACGTGGCCGGGATGAAAGGCGCCGAGACGATCGTCGCGATCAACACCGATCCCGACGCCCCGATCTTCGACGTCGCCGACTACGGCATCGTGGGCGACCTCTTCGACGTCGTCCCCGCGCTGATCGAGGAGTTCGGCGGCGAAGCGCCCTAGCGCCTCGCAGGCCACAGCCCTCGCCACGCCCGGGACCCAGAGAGGACCCGATTCGCACCGCCGGAGCGATCCGGAACGGTCGGTGGCGGACGCCGACGCGAGCGCGGCCCGCGACCGGCCGGGCGCTTTTCGACACCCTCTTGCCGGGTTTGCCCGTACCGATCGCCAATGGAGTTCCTCCAGCGCCGACGCGCTCTGGTGGAGGACCGGCTGACCGAGGTCCTGGCGGCGGTCGATCCGGCCGGCCTCTCCGAGGACATGGAACACGTCGCGCTGGCGGGTGGCAAGCGGGTCCGGCCGATGGTGACGATCCTCGCGTGTGAGGCCGCCGGGGGCGAGCCCGAAGACGCCGTCGAGTACGGCGTCGGCATCGAACTCGTGCACAACGCCTCGCTGGTGATCGACGACATCATCGATCGCTCGGAGGTCCGCCGGGGGACCGACAGCGCCTGGGTGGCCTTCGGTCACGGCTCCGCGATCGTCGCCAGCGACGGCCTCCTCGGCGAGGCGCTCGAGCTGTTCGCCGACGACGGCGACGCCACGGAGGTCGTCACCGAGGCGATGATCGAACTCGGCGAGGGCGAGGCCACGGAGCTCCAGGCGCTACCCGACGGCGAGGACGAGTACATCGAACTTGCTCGCCGAAAGACCGGCGCCCTGTTCCGCGCCGCCGCGCAGCTCGGCGCGATCGCGGCGGACGCCGACGACGAGACCGTCGACGCCGTCGGGGAGTACGCCGAGCGCGTGGGCGTCGCCTTCCAGATCCGCGACGACGTGCTCGACGTGACGGCCGCCGCCGACGACCTCGGCAAGCCGACCGGGCAGGACGCCGCCATGGACCGGCCCTCCGTGTTGCACGTGACGGAGCTCGATCCCGAGTCCGCCAACGCCAGGGCGCGGGACGAGGCCGATCGCGCGCTGGCGGCGCTGGACCGGATCGACGCGCACAACGAGACCGCCGAGAGCTACCTCCGGGACCTCGCGGAGTTCGTCGTCGTTCGCGAGCGGTAGGCTCGACCGGCGGCTGCGGGACACGCCCTGGAAGAACTGGACTCAGGAGGTGGGCTCGGCCTCGCGCGGGAACCGCGACTCGGCGATCGCGAACGCCAGTGTGCTCGATACACCCAGCAGGAAGGCGCCGGTCAGCGCCCCGGCGAGCGTCGAGAGGGCGACCTCCTCGAGCACGTAGCCACTTGCCGCGTAGAGCACGACGGCGATCGCGACGACGTAAAACGGCGCGTTCAGGTACCGCCACTCCAGCCGGCCGGCGAGGTACTCGTCGGTGATCTGGCCGAGGCTGGTCGCCAGCCCCGCCACCGCGAACCACTCGATTGCGCCGTAGACGATCGCCGCTGCGACCTCGACGGCACCGAGGGCGGCCGCGGAGTCGCCGCGCGTCGTCTCGAGTTGCTCGAGGCCGGCCACGCCGCCGACGAGGAGGACGACGCCCGCGACGATCGTCGTCACGATCGTCACGCGGCCGTCGTAGAGGCCATCCCGCAGCCGCCGGACGCCGCTGTCGAGTCGGCTCCCGAGCCCGAGGCCCCTGCCGAGCAGGTACAGCCCCAGGAGTCCGGAGGTCAGCCCCAGCACGACGCCCGGGAGGTCGAAGTAGCTCGCGACGACCGCCAGGGGGTAGATCAACAGCAAGATCCCCAGTGGCACCAGCAGGGTCCCGCGGGTCTCGGGGTCGTCGAGCACCTGCTTGATCGTGTAGTACATCGACTCGAGGTCCTGGGCCTGCCGGACGACGACCCGCCGGACGCCGTCGACCGGGACGCGAGAGCGGATCACCGGGAGGACGCTCTCGTCCTGGGCACCATCGGTCACGACCAGGGCCGTGACCTCCTCGCCGGTCTCCAGCCCCGCGAGGATCTCGTCGACCTCCTCGCCGACGCGACGGTTGGCGGCGACGTCGTCGCCCTCGGTGCCCGCGACCGCGGCGACCTCGACGGACTCCTCGGCCAGCTCCGTCGCGACGTTCACCCCCTTGAACAGCACGTTGACGTCGGAGTCCTCCGGGTCCGCAGTCGCCAGCGCGACGGCGGCCGCCTCGACGCGGTCACGCCCCACGATCGGGGTCTGAAAGTCGGTCTTGCGACCGATGTCGTCGTCGAGGTCCACGCAGAGGACCAGCAGCATTGGGAGGTGGTTGGAGGGCGCCCCATACAACAGTTCCGGAGGGTGGAGTGGCCGTTTGGCCGTGCCTGGGACGCCCAGCGACGCGACTGGGCCGGTGGCAGACGAGACAGCCCAACGGGCCCGGGGCACCGTGCAACGCATCGCCAGCCAGCAGACGCCGATACCGAGCGCACACGGAGGCGGGCCGGCGGGTGCGAGCCTGTCCCTCTCACCCGTCGTGGCGCACGCCCTCCATGAGCCTGAACACGTTCTCGCGCTCGCGACCGGCGATCGCCTGGGGATGGCCGGCGACGACGAGCGCGAAGTCGCTGCCCGAGGTGACGGGTTCGGAGACGTGGAGGTCGATCGGCGGATCGATGTCGGTGTCGGTCAGCCCAGCACGGGCCTCGAAGCGCGTGACCGTCGTTTCCGAGCCCAGCAGCGTCGCCGTCGTCTCCCCTGCCTCCTCCAGCGTGCCAAAGCCCTGGTACCTGGCCTGGGCCATGGAGGCGAGGTCGGCGGTGCTCAGCTCCCGCAGCGGGTTGAACGTCTGGTCGAGGATCTCGGCCTTCGGCGAGGTGACGACGGTGAACGTCGCCGCCGGGACCAGTCCGGAGCCGCCGATCCCGGAGAGGTCGACGGACTTCTCGTACTCCGCTCGCCAGTTCGTGATCCCGACCGTCCGGCTCTCGCCGGCGGCCTCGAACGTCTGGTCGGCCGACTGGTCAGTCACCCGTCGCTCGCTGTAGCCCGTGGCCTCGAGGGCAGCGACGGCGACGCTGGCGGCCGTCGCCTCGAAGCTCAGGTCCTCACCCAGGAGGAAGTCGACGCAGCCGGCCGTGGCCGCTGTCGCCGCTGCACCGGCGGCGAGCAGCGATCGGCGGGTGTGCATTGGGCCGGGGTACTGCCCGGAGCCATGAATACCCTGCGGGTGGGCGACGGACCGACTGCCGGCGATGGAGCGCCCGGTGCAGACGTGGGACCGCCAGCAGTCGGCCTCGAAAACCCTCAGGCGGCCGCGAGAATCCGATCGATGATCTCGAGTTCGCGATCGAGGTCCTCGTCGCCGATCGCCGCCGCCTCGCTCGCGAAGTGCTCCCGGAAGGCGGCGAACCGTTCGTCGTAGGGCGGCGTGACGGTCAGGTCGACGGACTGTTGCTCCCACTGGCCCAGCTCCCGGGGCTCGTCGGGCGCCTCGATGTCGGCCGACGCCTCCGTCACGACCATCCGTCCGCGCTCGTGGGCGATCCAGTTGCGGAGCAGGGTCCCGTAGCGCTGGAGCAAGATCGCCTTCCGGACGCCCGTCGAGTCGTAGTGCTCGCCCTCGGCGGGAAGCACGACCCGCTCGGTCGTCGATTGGGTGTCGCCGGCACGGGTCCGCCAGCTCGCCGTGAGCGAGACCGTCCCACCGGGGAGCGGTCCGTCCCCGGGATCGCCGGTCGGTTCCGTCTCGACGAGCACGACGCCCCCGCGAGTGCCGCCGTCCTCCGTGGGCGACGGGAACAAGGTGTTCACGTGCGCGAGTTCGCCGGTCGTCTCGTCGGCGGCCGTCGTCCCGTAGACGCAGTCGATCCGGTAGTCCGACGAGTCCAGTTCCAGCGAGAGGTCGAACACGAGCGGGGAGACCATGTACTCGAAGCGCTCGCCGAGGCGCTCGCGGAACTCGTCGGCCGAGTTGACCCCGGAGTAGTTCGCCCCCTCGATCGACGTGATGCGGTCGACCAGTTCGGTGTTGAAGTCGAGCCCGACGCCTACCACGGAGGTGTAGAGGCCGTCGTCGGCGTTGGCCTCGAGGGTGCCACGCAAGCCCTCGACGGACGTGTCCCCGATGTTCGGCATCGCGTCGGTGATGAGCATCGTCCGGTTCTCGCGCTCGGTGGGGTCGGCGTCGGCGTGGGGCCGGAGCAGCGAGGTTGCGCGATCGATGCCCGCCTCCGTGTTGGTGCCGCCGCGGGCGATCAGGTCCTCGCGCATGTGCTCGCGGATGGCGTCCATGTCGGTCTCGGCGACCGGGTTGAGCGGCTTCGCGAGGTGATCGGTGTTGTTGTAGAGCACGACGCCGAGGCGGTCCTCCGGCCGGAGCTGCTCGGTGAGCGCGACCAGCGCCTCCGAGGCCACGTCGATTTTCAGCCGGTCGGTCTCCCCCTCGACCTCGCGACGCTGGCCGGTCCGATCGTAGTAGTACTCCTCGAACGTCCCGTCCATCGAGCCGGAGATGTCCAGCACCACGACCAGATTGAGCGCCGGGCGTTCGAACGAGGAGGCAGTCAGCGAGGAGTCCAGTCCGACGGTCAGGTAGGGCTCGAGGCCGCCGTCCATGGGCTCCGACGCTGCGGCGGGCGAGTAGGCCGGGCAGAACAGCTCCGAGCAGGAGCCCCCGCCGGTATCGAAGAAGTAGTCGTAGAACAGCCCCTCGTAGGCGACGGATTCGGGCTGGGGCAGGTAGCCTTCCCGGACGTTTCGCCGGAAGGTCGCCACGTTGCCGGCCCCGCCCGCGGCCAGGCCGAGGTCCTCGGATTCCGGGGCTGCGCTGTACTGGGCGCCCCCAGCACTGCCGCCGCTGGACCCGGTCGAGGCGGTCACGCCGCCGTCGCCGCCGCCCATCTGCCGGGGGTCGAACTTCCAGTCGTCGACGCGCTCGCCGTCGACGGGGAAGGTGCTGTCGTCGGGACCGTCGTCGCCGTCGTCGGGACCGTCGTCGCCGTCGTCGGAACCGTCGTCGTTATCGGATTCGTCGCCCGTCAAGTCGGTACAGCCGGCGACGGCGGCGCCGAGTGACGCCCCTGCCACCGCGAGGAACTGTCGTCGGTACGTTGCCCGCTCCATAGTCACGCCGACGGGTGCCATACAAAAAACCACGAAGATGGCACAAACACTCGCTGTAGTCTCCGCGACTCTGGCTGGGGTCGGGTTGGAGAGGATCGTTGGTCCGGCGGGCCCCGACCCTCGGCTGGGCCGAATCCCCGGCGTGGACCATCCGGATCCTCCTGCCGGAGCCACTCGCCGCTACTCCGCCGCGAGGATCGCGTCGATCATCTCGAGCTCCTGCTGGAGATCGTCGTCACCCAGCGCGCGCATCTCGGAGCGGAAGTGCTCCCGGAACTCCGGGATCCGGATGTCGTATGGCGTCGAGACGGTCAGCGGCTCGGAAGTCTGCTCCCAGCGGCCGAGCGAGGAGTCGGGAGGCGCCTCGATGCCGCCGTCCTCTTCGATCGGATCGGCGTCGCGCTCGTAGACCATCCAGTTGCGCAGTAGCTGGGCGTACCGCGTCAGCAACACCGACTTCCGGACGCCGGTGTTCGCGTACTGCGCGCCGATCCCGCTCGGGAACTCGACCGTCGCGCGATCGGTGCGCTGCTGGCCGGCCCTGGTCTCGTAGGAGGCACGGACTTCTGGCGGGCTCGTCGCCATGGCGGTGTTGACCTCGACGAGGATCACGCCGCCGCGGGTGCGACCGCCCTCCGTCGGCGAGGGGAACAGCGTCGGCACGTGCAAGAGGTCCTCGGTCGCGGCGTCGTCCACCGAAGTGCCGTACACGTCGACGATCTCCGTGCCGCCGGGCTCGAGTTCGACCGAGAGGTCGAACACCAGCGGCGTGACCATGAAGGCGAACTCCTCGCCCATCCGGCGCTGGAACTGCTCGGCCGAGCGGACGGTGTAGTAGTTCGAGCCCCGGACGGAGGTGATCCGGTCCACCAGTTCGGGGTTGAAGTCCACGCCGACGCCGACGAAGCTGGTGTGCAGGTTCGCGTCCGCGGCCCGCTCGAGGGTCCCGCGGAGCCCCCTCGTCGTCGTGTCGCCGATGTTCGGCTGCGCGTCGGTGACCACGACGATTCGGTTCTCGTACTCGCTGCGGTCGGCGCTGCGGTAGGGATCGAGCATGTCGAGGCCGGTCTGGATGCCGCCGGCCATATTCGTCCCTCCGTCAGCGTCGATCCTGCCGACATCGTCGCGGAGGCCGGCCATCGAGAGGTTCTCGACGGACCGGACCTCCTGGAACCGCTCTGCGCGATCCTCGAAGGTGACGATCCCGATCCGATCGCCCGGGCGGAGCTGCCGGCTGAGCGTCCGGAGCGCGTCGCGGGCCACCGAGATCTTCCGACGGTTCGTCTCGCCCTCCACGCGCTGGCGCTCACCCGAGGCCTGGTCGTAGTAGTAGTCCTCGAACTGGTCGGACATGGAGCCCGAGACGTCCAGCACGACGACCAGGTTCACGTTCGGCCGCTCGAACGCCGAGAGCGACCGACCGGAGTCCAGGCCGACGGTGAAGTACCGCTCCGTGGAGCCACCGAGTGGATCGGGGCTCACCGCCGGCGAGTACGCCGCACAGAACAGCGACTCGCAGCTGTCCCCGCCGCCGGTCTCGAAGAAGTACTCCGAGAACAGGCCCTCGAATGAGAGGCTCTGTGGCAACGGGAGGTAGCCCTCCTCGACGTTGTTCCGGAAGTCGCTGATGTCCTGGGAGCCGCCAGCGGTCAGGCCGATGTCCTCGTCATCGGAGGGCGCCCCCGCGGCACCGTCGGCGCCGCCGACGCCGGACGAGGCGTCCACACCGCTGTCGACAGCCCCGCCAGTGCTCCCCATGTCGCCGTCGTTTCCGCCACCGCCGCCCCCGCCGTCGCCGGTACAGCCGGCGAGCAGCCCGAGGAGGCCGGTGGAGAACAGTTCGATGTACCGTCGCCGATGCATGCGTCGAGACACACCGTGTCATTCAGTACCACTACCAAAAAGCAGACCAGTAACTACAGTCATCGTTTTACCGACGCAGTCCTGCGATTATCGCAGTTCGTAGCCCCGATCGACGTCCGTCGTCTCCTTTCACCGACAATCGAGGAACCGCAATCTATTGCGTCCAGCACGGTCGTCACTCGAAAGCTGCTGGGAGCTCCGTTCGACGAACCACTCCTCCTCGGCACCGCCGCCGTTCCTGGCACCAGGCCGCAGTACCGACCACCCGCTGGCCGTCCCCAGCACCGGTACCGTGCACCGAGTACCGGCACGCCGCATCGAGGCGCCGGTCGGGGCACCCGCCACCCTCGGCGTTCCGCCACGGTCCGGGAGGGCGGGGACGGGCCTGGAACGCCGACGAACCGCCGCGTCGATCCGCTCCGAGTCGCTTTTGCCCGTGGCCCCGGTATCACGGGTAGATGATCTCCGAGGGCTGCGAGCAGTGCGCCAAAGGGGGCAAGATGGTCCTCTTCGTCTACGGCTACTGCGACGAGCGGGACTGCTTTTACTGTCCACTCGGGGAGAACCGCAAGAACGTCACCGACGTCTACGCCAACGAGCGAAAGGTCGAGGCGGACGAGGACGTCCTCGAGGAGGCCCACCGGATGGACGCGCTGGGCACCTCGATCACCGGCGGCGAGCCCCAGGAGGCGATGGGACGGACGACGCACTACCTGGAACTCCTGAAAGAGGAGTTCGGCGAGGACCACCACACCCACCTCTACACGGGTATCACCGGCGGCAGGGAGAACATGCGCCGTCTCGCCGAGGCAGGCCTCGACGAGATCCGTTTCCACCCGCCCCTGGAGCAGTGGGGCGACCTCCACGGCACCGAGTGGGAGGAGATCCTCCACATCGCCCGCGAGGAGGGACTCACGCCCGCCTTCGAGATCCCGGGCATCCGCGCCGAGGAGGAGTTCCTGGAGTTTCTCGACGAGGGCGCCGCGGACTTCTGCAACGTCAACGAGTTCGAGATGTCCGACGGGAACTTCCGCCGGATGCAGGCCGAGGGCTTCGAGCGCAAGGAAGACCACATGAGCGCGGTCGCGGACACGCGCGAGGAGATCCTCGAGGTCATGGGCGACCACGAGAAGGTGTACTTCTGCACCTCGGTGTTCAAAGACGCCGCCCAGCACCGCCGCCGCCTCAAGCGAATGGCCCGGAACGTCCGCCGGCCCTTCGACGACGTCACCGACGACGGCACGCTCGTCTACGGGAAGACGTGGGCCGAGCCCGAGCGCTTCGAACGCCTCGGCGTCCCCGAGGAATACTACACCGTCAAGTCCGACCACGTCGAGGTTGCGTGGTGGCTCCTAAAGGAGATGGTCGCGGAGGGCGACCTCGAGGAGGGCGAGATCGTCGAGCAGTATCCCAGTTACGACGGCCAGGTCGTCGAGCGGACGCCGGTCGCCTAAGAACCGACCGCGCCGAGCGAGCACCCGACAGGGGCGAGCGACGAAACGAGGGCGGCCGAACGCCTCGAACGTACAGACGACTCAGGCAGCGGTCCGTCACCCCGGCGACTCACTGCCGGCCGGCTTCAACAGCCCGCCGCCACAGTCCACTTCTCCGTAGCGGTTCTCGTTCTGGATCGGGAGCCAGAACAGGGGGTGTTCGGTGCGGGTGTCGGGCCCCTCCGACGGGCTGTCCCACCGATCGTGGACGTACGTCCGATCCGGTCGCTGGTAGACCTCGACGAACGGGACGTCGCGGTTGACCACCTTCGCCAGGTCCCGCACGGCTGTTGCGGTCCGACTGTCGTCACCCGCCCGGGCGAGGTCGTCCAGGCGACGGTGGATCGAGACGTCCTCGCCATCGAGGCGGATCTCGGGCGAGTCCGTCCAATCGGCGTAGCCCGATAGAGCCGGCGGGGTTCCAGGATCCCCTGCGAGCTGATAGCGGTAGGCGAAGTTCGGGTGGAACTGCCGACGGTGGGTGCCCCGCGGGAGCGCCAGGAGGTCGAACCCCTCCGCCGTAGTCGGCGGATACTCCGACCGGGAGAGGAGGCGAAGATCGACGTCGACGCCGAAGTCCTCGAGCTGGTCCGCCATCGACTGGACCACGGTCGACCGGGTATACCGATGGCGGTCGGGCGCTGCGATCGTCGCCGACAGGTCATCCGCCTCGTGACCGGCGGCGGCCAACAGGTCGCGAGCCCGGGCCGGATCACGGTTGGCGGAGTCGAAGCCGTCGGGAACGTCGGCCTCGAACCACGCACTCCTAGTGGGCTCGGGAAGGCCGGTCTGGGAAGGTGAGACGAGGAGGTCCGGTGCCTCGGCGGACTCGGTCGCCACTCGCGGTGCCAGGGCAGTTGCGATCGCACGCCGAACCGCCCGGTCGGTCCAGGGGTCGCTCGTGTGGTCGAACCACAGCGCCAGCCCGCCGACGCCCGGGGACTCGAACGACCGGTAGTCGTCACTGTCCGTGAACTGGTTCCGTTGCGACCACCAGTACTGGGAGGGGTCCGAGCCGTCGATCTCGCCGACGATCAAGGAGATCATGGCGGCACGAGGGTTGTCGAGGGCGTCCAGTACCTCGTAGCCCGACCAGTTGACCGCCCCCCGCGTCGCAGGGGAGACCGCCGCCCCGTCGACGCGCGACCGTGGTTCGTAGAATCGTGCCGTGAGAGGGTCGTCGGCCTGCGGATCGCCCGTGCCGGTCACCGTGAGTGGCCCGGATGCCGTCGGCTCCGGCACGTCGAGAGCGGCCGGCGCGACGTCGCCGGAGTGGACGGGTTCCCAGTCCGCCGGCGGGTGGTCGGCGCGCTCGTGGAGGACGGCGTGTTCGACGACCCTCGGATCGGTTTCTTCGGGGTACTCGAAGGCGACTTCGTACTCCTCGACGACCGCGACGCCTGTAAGGAGGTCGGCCGCGACGTGGTCGCTCGCGAGGAGGATCTCCCACTGGAAGGCGACGTCGGCGGCGTCGACCGCGTCGCCAGTCTCCCAGGTCACGTCCTCCCGGACCGTCGCGACCATGCGGCCTCCGTCGTGGTGCCAGTCGGTGAGCAGGTGGGGCAGGAACTGGCGAGCCTGACTGTCGAAACCGGCGTAGGGAGCGAAGACTGCGTCGATCGCCGGCGAGGTCCCCGGCCTGTGCGGGTTGAACTGGACCTCGTCGATGGACGAGGTGTTGTGGAACAGCGAGAACCAATCGTCGGTCACGGGATAGTTGTCACAGTCGATCTGCACGTCGTACGCACGCTCCCAGACCAGTTCGTTTGGGAGATACACCGAGAGGTGGATCGACTCTCGCGGAGGTACCTCGATGTCCCACTGCCCGGTCCTGCCGTGTGCGCCGATGTCCTGGGGGACCTCCGTCTCGTCGAGGTAGACGCTGGCCGACGTCGCTGGTTCGCCCCAGTGGTAGACGCGCACGCGAAGGGTTTCCCAGGCGGTCGGTTCGTCGGCGACCGAGACCCTGATTCGGTCCGCCTCGGGATCGCTTCGGTCGTCGGTCGTCGCGTCCGAATCCCCGTCACCGCTGCAGCCCGAGAGGAACACACCCGTGGCCGACCCGAGCGCGGCTCCGAACCGCCGCCGCGAGAGCACCCGACGAGCGTGTGCAGTGTGGTCACCGGGCAATGTCTCTTACCAGAACGACAGCCCCGTATTAAATCGTTTCGCCGATCGCCACTACGTCCCCGGCCGCACGGAATCACCGCAACATCTTAACGACCACCCGGCGAACCCTCTCGTATGTTCACGGCGCCACTGCACGCTGGAACCGAACACCCTGACCTCCTGTGGATCGTGCTGGCCAGCCTCCTGACGCTGGCCGCGGGGCTCGGCATCGGGATGTTCTCCGATCGCGTGCGTTCCCTCCTCGGGATCGGCGACGACGAGGAGCAGCCCGTCGAGCGATAGGCCGCCTATCGAGCGCCCCGCCGGTGAGTGCAAGGAGCGTTTGAGTTACCGGTGGGTGCTTTATTACAGGCGGTGTAGCGTCTGGCGAGCATGTCGAAGCAAGTACGAGCGGGCACGGTTCTCGCGGTCGCACTCGTCGTCGGCGTCGCACTCGGCGTCGGCGGCGCAGTCGTGTTGACCGGCGGTGGCGGCGGTGACGGCGACCCCGCGACGACCGTGGCCGATCCGATCGACGACCAGCAGGTCAGCGACGTCCAGCAGTTCGACTCCGCGGAGGCCTACCAGGAGTACCTCCAGCGAGACGTCGGTCCCTCGGGGCCGATCTTCTTCGGCGGCAACGTCCGGATCCAGCCCGAACTCGCGCTGACGGACCAGGCGAACGCGGACGTCGAGTTCGACGCAGGTGACGACGGCGCGGCGCCCGCACCCCCAGCGGAGGGCTCGGCCGACACCGGCGGCGAGGGCGGCGCAGCCGACGGATCGGAGGGGCCCCGGACCTCCGGTACGAACGTGCAGGTCCAGGGCATCGACGAGCCCGACATCGTCAAGACCGACGGCGAGTGGACCTACTACGCCGATCCGGGCCACGTCCGCTGGGGCGATTCCCAGCGGACGCAGGTGCTGAACTCGAGCGACCCGCCGCAGCCGGTGCGGACCGGCGCGATCCCCGCGGGGGGCCAGCTGCTCCGGACCGGTGACACGCTGATCGCCATCGAGGAGGACACCATCTACGGCTTCGACGTGAGTGATCCCGAGTCGCCCGTCGAGCAGTGGCGGCGGTCGCTCAACCACAGCGTCGAGACGGCGCGGCTGACCGACGGCAGCGTCTACCTCGTGCTCCGCGACCAGCCGGACCTCCAGCGGCCCTGCCCGATCCGGCCGATGGGCCCGGAGGAGGACGTGACCATCCCCTGTACCGACGTCTACTTCCCCGGCGGCCACGGCGGCGGTGACACCACGTATACGGCGATGTCGCTCGATCCCGCCGACGGCGCCGTCGACGACCGCGTCAGCTTCGTCGGCTCCGCCGCGAACACGGTCGTCTACGTCTCGCAGGGCTCGATCTACCTCACCTTCGAGGACTCTCCGCCGGAGTCCGAGCAGCGCCTCGCCTACCTCCAGGGACCCGGCAGCGAGCACCTCGATCAGCGCGCCCTCGACCGGCTCGCCGAGATCGAGAGCTACGACCTGTCGCCGCGGGCCGAGCGTATCGAGATCGAGGCCACGGTCGAGCGCCGCATTCAGCGCCTGTCCGAGGAGGATCGCCGCGAGACCGCCGAAGCGCTCGCCGAGGGCTACGTCGACTACGTCGAGGAGAACAAGCGCGAGTTCGTCCGGTCGGGCATCGTCCGGATCGACGTCGACGGGACCGACCTCTCCGTTGCGGAGACTGGCGAGGTTCCCGGCAGCATCGAGGGCCAGTTCTCGCTCTCCGAGCGAAACGGCCACCTCCACGTCGCGACGTCGATCCAGCCACCGCGGGGCACCTGGGAGAACGACCTCTACACGCTCGACGACGACCTCGATCGCGTCGACGCGGTCACCGGCATGGGCACCGAACAGCGCATCTACTCGGTGCGCTACGTCGGCGACCGGGCGTACCTCGTCACGTTCCGCCAGGTCGACCCCCTGCACGTCGTCGACATCTCGGACCCGACGAACCTCGAACTCCAGGGCGAGCTCGAGCTGCCGGGCTACTCCGACTACCTCCACCCGATCGGCGACGACCAGCTGCTTGGTATCGGCGAGGAGGATGGCCAGGTCAAGGCGACCCTCTTCGACGTCAGCGATCCGCACGACCCCGTGGTCGCCGACGACATCGTCCTCCGGGACCACTGGACGGCTGTCTCCCAGAGCCACCACGCGTTCCTGCTCGACGAGCGCCACGGCGTGTTCTTCCTGCCCGGCTCCGAGGGCGGGCACGTCGTCTCCTACGACGACGGGGGACTCCAAGAGGTCGCGACGGTCGACACCAGCGAGCCAGCACTCCGCGCGCGCTACATCGGCGACTCGCTGTACGTCTTCGCCCCCGGCGAGGTTGTCGTGATGGACCAGACCGACTGGACGGAGACCGAACGCATCCAGCTGGGCTGAGCGGCGGCGACACGTCACAGCGGCTCTTCTCACCTCGGGTCACCACACGCCTCGCACCTTCCCGGTACGGGGACGGCCAAAGCGCTCCTGGCACCTCGTCTTGGGGGCGGCCCCGCGGAGAAGGCGGTGGGACCGCGGGATCCAAAGGGCGCCAGGATACCGAAGACGGCCAGGCGGGCGCTGGGATTCGCCCTCGGCGACGGCCGAAGACAGTGCGAGGCGGCGATCGGCGCTCTCGGGCAGGCGCGTAGCGCTCGAACACCGCCGGTCCGGCACACCGTTGCCTCCATCCAGGCGCTCGGCCACAGTGTCCGCGAAAGAACGACCTGCACTCCGGGAGCCTCGACACTCGCTACGCAGGGAGCTACGAGGGCGTGGACGTCCGCGGGAAGAAATCGACTGCGGTGGCCTCAGGCCCCGACGACGCCCCAGACGGGTTCGACGATGAACCGCAACGCCTTGTACGCGATGTAGATCGCGACGACGGTCCAGGCGGTGAGGGCGCCCTTGGGCCGATCCAGCGGCCGGTCGGTCCGGGCCTCGGCCTTCCGGGCCTCGAACTCGAAGACGTCTGTGACGATCAGCCCGAGCACGAGGACTGCGACGATCGTGCCCGCCTCGAAGCGGACCGTCGTGTAGTAGAACGCCCCCAGGAGCAACAGGACGTTCGAGACCGTGTGCGGAAGGAACCGCGAGACGGCCTCCGCCCCGTCGGTCTCGTACTGGCTGACGTGCTTGCGGTGGGCGAGCATGCGCGTCACCGCGTTGAGCAGGACCAGAACGAGCAGCACGTAGGCCGCGTGGGGGTAGAGGAGATCCAGGGGCCCGAAGATCGAGGTCGGATCCATACCAGCCGATGAGTCAGCGTCCCATTAGTGTCTTTCCAATCCCGTCCCCCCGGCGCTCGTGCCCTCGGGCGGCCGGACGACCGTGAGCGACTCGCCGGGGCTGACACCGACGGTGCCGGCACCGTCGATCGCCTCCACCGGCATTCCGTCGACCTCGACGGTGACCGACGCGCCCTCGCGCTCGATCGAGAGGCCGATCTGGTCCGCCGGGACCACCCACCGGTCGCGATGGATCCGAAACGGTGCGATCGGCACGACAGCCAGGCCGGTCTCGGGGGCCAGGATCGGGCCGTCGCCGGCACCGGCGTAGCCGTGGCTCCCTGCCGGGGTCGCCACGACGACCCCGTCGGCCCGCACCGTGTCCAGTTGTCCCTCCCGCGCGTGTGCGATGCCGAACTCCGAGATGCTCGCCGGCTCCGAGGTGACGACCGTGACCTCGCGGTAGCCACGCGCGACGGTCCTTCCATCGACGGCGACCGACAGGATGGGTGCGTCGACGGTTGCGACGTCGCCGGCGAGGAGCGCCTCGACCGTCTCCGACAGCACTCGCTGTGGGATTCCCGGAAGACCGGGGGCACCACGCAGCGAGAGGATGGGGACATCGAGCCCTTGCTCGGCGAGTGCGGAGAGTGCCCCGTGTTCGACCGCGACGACCCCCACCACGTCCTGGTCCTCCACCTCGTCCGGGTCGAGGGAGAGGGCTCTGGCTCCCGCACCCTCGACGGCCTCGATCACAGCATCCACCGGCGTCGGATCGGCGGCCACCACTCCGACGGCGGGCGCGTCCGCGGTCATTGCTGCGGGCTACGACGTACCGGGTTAAATGCGCCGTGGACGGATCCCGCGGTTCGGCAGGGAACTCGGCGGAATTGGCCAACCCCTCCACACCGCCTCCACTCCCACACTCGCGCTCTCCCTGACCGCCGCCCCTCGCTGGCGCTCGGCCAGCCACCGCACCGAACCGCTACCCCCCACCACCGCCACCGCCGCAGCCTCCGCTCCCGCGCTCGCGCTCTCCCTGACCGCCGCGCCTCGCTGGCGCTCGGCGCGGCGGTTCTCAACCTTTTTGCTCCTCCCCACACCACTCTCGACTATGCGGGAGACCCTCGCCGAGTGGCGGCCAGCCGTCGACGACGCCATCGAGGAGGTGCTCCCCAGGGAGATCGACGACGCTTACCTGCGCGAGTACTTCGGCGACCCCTCCTACGAGTACGACCCGCAGGCGATCCAGCGCGCCCTCGCCGATCCGATCTGGGAGCTCCTCGACCGCGGCGGCAAGCGCTGGCGCGCCGTGTTGTTCCTGGTACTCGTCGACGCCCTCGGCGAGGACCCGGCGGACTACCTGCCCTACGCCACGATCCCCGAGATCCTCCACAACGGGACGATCATCGTCGACGACGTCGAGGACGGCGCAGCGATGCGCCGGGGCGAGCCGGCACTCCACCACGGCTTCGGCCAGGACGTCGCGCTCAACGCCGGCAACGCGATGTACTTCATCCCCCTGAAGATCATCACCCACAACCCCGGGGACCTCCCCGACGACCGCAGGCTGCGGGCATACGAGATGCTCATGCACGAGCTCAACCGCACCCACCTCGGCCAGGGGATGGACATCTGCTGGCACAACGAGGCGTCGATCCGGGTGGGCGAGGCGGAGTACCTCGAGATGTGTGCGTGCAAGACGGGCTGTCTGGGACGGATCGTGGCCCGACTGGCAGCGATCGTCACCGCCCAGCCACCCGAGGTCGAGGAGGCCGTCGCCACCTACGCCGAGCAGGTCTCGATCGCGTTCCAGATCGGCGACGACATCCTCGACGTCGAGCACTCGCTGGGCGAGGCGGGCGAGTTCGGCAAGGAGTTCGGCAACGACGTCCGCGAGGGCAAGAAGACGCTGATGGCGATCCACGCGATGCGGCACGCGCCCTCTGCCGACGCCGACCGGCTGGCTGCCATCCTCGCCGCCGACGAGAACGACGACGAGGAGATCCTGGAGGCCATCGACGTCCTCCAGTCCGCGGGCAGCGTCGAGTTCGCCAGGGAGACCGCTCTCGATCTGGCGGCCGACGCCCGCTCGCAACTGGACGACCTCGATCTCGAGGCGGGCCCGGAGGCGGACATGCGAGCGTTCACCGAGTTCGTCGTCGACCGTGACGTGTGAGCAGCTGCCGGCTCGGGAGCGCCGGTGGCACACACGCCTCGCCTGCGATTCTGTCCCAGGGAACCGAAATCCACATTCCCGCACTGGACTGACCCACGGTACACATGCGTACTCGCCGGAGTGAGTGTGAGGGCCAGCGGACGACCTGTCGCCGATGACGGACGACCGCCGGATCCTCGCGGCCGTCGTCGCAAGCACCTTCTTCGTCGGGTTCGGCGGCGGGGTCGTCTTCCCCATCCTCCCGAACCTCGGGACGGTACTGGGGATCGCACCGCTTCTCGTCGGCGTCATCCTCAGCACCAACCGATTCGTCCGGCTCGTCGCGAACGCACCGGCTGGCGCGCTCGTCGACCGGATCGGCACCCGGATGCCCTTCGTCGCCGGGCTCGCGATCGAGGGCGTCGCGACGGCGGGCTACGTCCTCGCGCTGTGGATGGACGGGGCAGGGCCGGTCGTCGTCGGTGGCGTCGACCTCACGGGCGCGGAGTGGTGGTTCATCCTCGCCCGCGTCTGCTGGGGCCTGGGCAGCGCGCTCGTCTTCGCGACGGCCTACACGATCGCCACCGACGTCTCGACGGGCGGCTCCCGAGGGATGGACATGGGGATCGTCCGCGGCGGCATCCTGCTTGGCTTCCCGGCCGGCCTGGTGCTGGGCGGCGTCGTCAGTGATCTCGCGAGCGTCGCAACCGCGTTCTGGGTCGCGGCGGCCTTCGCAGCCGTCGCGAGCCTTCTCGCGTCCCTCACGGTGCCCGAGACCCACGTCGCCAGCGAGCGCGAGTCCGTCAAGCCCTGGGACGTCGACACCGCGCTCCCGACGCTCACCGTCGGCGTCGTGAACTTCGCGGTGTTGTTCGCGTACATCGGTGCCCTGTTCGCGACGCTCGTCCTCTTCCTCGATCGCATCGACGTGGGCGTCCTCGGGCTCGACGCCCAGGGGACCTCGGGCATGTTTATGGCGGTAACCGTGCTCGCTGCCGCGGCCAGCATGCTCGGTGGCGGCAAGGCCAGCGACCTCCTGGACTCCCGCGTCCCCATCCTCGTCGGCTTCCTCGGCGTGTCGGTGGTGGGGTTCCTGCTGCTGGCGGCCGTCGACGCCGCCGCGTTCGGCGGGCTCGTTCCCCCCGTCGTCCCACTGACGCTGGCCTGCTTGCTGATCGGTGCCGGACAGGGCGGTGTTAGCGGACCGATGACGGCGCTACTCGCGGACCTGACCCCCGCCGAACGCACGGGCCGCGCGATGGGAACGAACAACGTCTTCGGCGACGTCGGCGGTGGCCTCGGCCCGCTCGTATCGCTACCGCTGGTCGACGTCGTCGGCTTCGGCGCGATCTACGCCGCCTGTGCACTCCTCCCCGCGATCGCGGCGATCGTCCTGCTGGCCGGCGTGCACCACGAGACGGGGTCGTTCCGACCCGGCACAGCCGCGATAACCGCAGGCGACGCTCCCGGATCGGAGTAATCACCGGTCCCGGCAGCTGGCTGTGCCGATCAGGACGCCCGATCGAGAACGCCCAGCAGCGTGCCCTTGTCCTGCACGCCGACGAGCTGTTCGGCCTGCTCCCCGCCGGCGAAGACGATCAGCGTCGGGACGCTCCGGACGCCGAAGTTCCGCGCGATCCCCTGTAGTTGGTCGATGTCGACCTTCGCGACGGCGGCGTCGCTCTCGGCGGCGACTTCCGCGACGATCGGCTCGAGCATCTCGCAGGGGCCACACCAGTCAGCGTGGAAGTCGACAAGGAGCAGGTCGTGCTCGGCTTGCAGCTCCTGGAAGTGGGCGGCGTCCTCGACGTGGATCGGCTCGTCTGGAGCGTCCGCGCCAGCGGTGGTCTCCTGGAGTTCCTGGCGCTTTTGCTCGCGGATCTTCTCGATCTCTGGGTCCTCGGAGTCGCTCATCGCTGCCGGGTACGCGGTCACGTTGAAAAACGCTGACGCTGCGATGCCGGAGGCGCGCACGACCGGGGAGGCGCACCCCTGCACCGCAACCACTCTATCGCCAAGGGCTCTCCTGCGCGCCGTCGGCGCGCCACCGCGCCGCCTCCGCACCCCCTCCCCACCGCACTATCGGTTGGATCCTTGCCGCGCGCCGTCGGCGCGCGACCGCACCGCCACCGCTCCGCCTCCGCACCGACACCGCTCCGCCTCCCCGCAGCCTCCACACCGCCTCCGCACCGCCTCCCCACCGTACTATCGCTGCGATCCTTGCCGCGCGCCGTCGGCGCGCGGCAGTCCGAAACCCTTAGTGGCCGTGCAAGCACACCACCTGCCATGATCGATCCGGGACAGGTGCTGTTGTTGGGGTTCGACCGGCAGGACCTGATCGCCAACGCGGGGATCGCGGGGGGCATCATCTTCGGCCTCACCGTCCTCGCCATGATCGCCGTCGCGGTGCTTCCCGCCTACTCCGATCGCTGGGCGGAGTGGCTGGGAACGACGAACACGACGCCCGCCGGCCCCGATCCTGCCGAGACGATTCCGGGCCGAGAGGAGCCGATTCCCCCCGAGGAGAGCGGACGCGGGACCGATCCGGCACTCGGCGGCGAGGACGACGAGGCGACCGCCGCATCGAGCGCCACGCCGGAGCCCGAGGTCGCGGGCGAAGACGCCTGAGTCACTGCTTCTCTCCTGAGGGTCTTCCGGGGAAGGGCTGAAACGCGCCGATCAGCCGAAGAACTGCAGCAACTCGTCGCGGTGTTGGGCGTGGAGGTGGTCGCCGACCGCATCGGTGAGGGGTTCGATCGAGCCCCGCTTCGCGACGATCGGTGCGATCGTGTCCTGCCACTGCTGCCAGGGCGGGTGGAGGCCCAGGCGTTCGGCGATCGCGTCGAGACGTGCATCGCGGTCCTCGACCTTGTCCATTTTGTTGACCGCCACGACCGTCGGAATGCCCAGTTCCTGGAGGAACCCGAAGAGCTCGACGTCGTGGGGGATCTCCCCGCGCTCGTCGTGGCGGTCGATGATCTCCACCGCGCTGTTGCCATCGAGCACGAGCACAGCGACGAGGATCTCCTCGGCGTAGGTCTCCAGGTAGTGGACGATCGCGGTCTTGATCTCCTCGCGGCGGGACTCCTCGACGCCCTCCATGAACCCGAATCCCGGAAGATCGGTCAGCACGAAGTCCGGCCCCGTCCAGTCGTAGTGGTTGGCGGCCTGGGTGACGCCCGGTCGTCGGCCGGTCTCGACGGTGTGGCCGGTGAGCTCGCGCATCAGCGTGGACTTGCCGACGTTCGAGCGCCCGAGGAGGACCACCTCCGCGGAGCGATCAGGGCGCTCGTCGATCATACCCCGGGAGAGGGCCTCCGTGGGGATAGGGAGCCCGATTCCGCGTCGCGGACCGCTCCGTCACAGCCGATCAACGGGAGCTAGACGTCGAACTCCGCGAGCAGGTCGTCGATCCGCCGGATCCCCTCCCGGATCTCTTCGGTCCCGGCGGCGTAGGACAGCCTGAGGTAGTCGCTGGCGCCCTCGCCGAAGTCGACGCCGGGTGTGACCGCGACGGCCGCCTCCTCGAGGAACAGCTCCGCCACGTCCAGCGAGTCCCCGGGCAATCCGGAGACGTCGACGAGGAGGTAGTACGCACCGTCGGGCGTGTAGCCGGCGTCGAGGCCCCAGTCCGCGACCGCCTCGAGGAGCAGGTCCCGGCGCTCTCGGTAGGTGTCGCGGATCTCGGCGAGCCGCTCGGGCGGCGTCTCGAGGGCCGCGATCCCGGCGTCCTGGACGAAACTCGGCGCGCAGATGACCGTGTGCTGGGCGAGGCGGTTCATCGCCTCGACGTATGTCGGCGGGACCACGGCCCAGCCCAGCCGCCAGCCGGTCATGCCGTAGCGCTTGGAGAAGCCGTCGAGGACGAACGCGTCGTCGGTGTACTCGAGGGCGGTGTGCTCCGTGGCGTCGTAGGAGAGCCCGTGGTAGATCTCGTCGGAGACGAGCGTGGCGCCGGCCGCCTCCGCCGTCGACGCGAGCGAGGCAAGCGTCTTGCCCTCGACCGTCGCGCCAGTTGGATTCGCCGGCGAGTTGACCACCACGGCAGCGGTGTCGGCATCGATCGCCCGTTCGTAGGCCGCGAGGTCCGGCTGGAACCCGTCCTCGGCCGCGTGGGGCACGGTCCGCACCTCCCCGTCCACGGCACTGACGAACGCGGGGTAGGAGGCGTAGTGCGGGTCCGAGAGCACCACCGTCTCGCCCGGGTCGACGAGCGACGCCATCGACAGGAGGAGCGCGGGGGAGGAGCCCGGGGTGACGAAGATGCGCTCCGGATCGACGTCGACGCCGTAGCGGCGATCGTACCGCCGGGCGATCGCCTGCCGGAGGGCCGGCTTCCCGCGGGCAGCCGTGTAATCGGTGTCGCCGGAGCGAAGCGAGTCGACCGCGGCCTCGATCACCGGCTCCGGGGGCTCGAACGCTGGCTCGCCGACCTCGAGGTGGACCACGTCCTCGCGCCCGCTTGCGCGCTCCAAGACCTCCATCGCGAGGAACGGTGCCGTGTCCCGTGCACGCTGGGAGACCATCGTCGGGCAGTTCGCGGGCCGCCGACATAGGACCACGGATGCCACGAGTCGCTCTCGCGCGGGCACGACGACGGGAACCTCGGTGACGGGTCGAGGTGACCGACGGGGGTCCGAGCAGACCCGCGACGGGCCCGGAGACTCACGACGTGCCGGAGCGACAGGCGCGAGGCCCCGGGGTTTTTCGCCGCGCCCGCCGATGTGGAACCGTGCGCCTCGTCCAGATAACGATCCCCACGGGCAAGCGGGAGGCGATCACCGACGTGCTCGAGGAGGAGGGCGTCGACTACGTGCTCTCCGAGGAGGTGTCCGATCAGGACTACACCGCCGTCGCGGAGTTCCCCCTTCCCCCGAACGCCGTCGAGCCGGTCCTGGAGAAGCTCCGCGAAGCCGGGCTGGACGAGGAGTCCTTCACGATCGTCGTGGACGCCAACACGGTGATCTCCCGGCGCTTCGAGGCACTCGTCGAGCGCTACGCCGAGGACGCCGACGAGGACCGCATCTCCCGGGAGGAACTCGAGTCGGCGGCGGAGGGGTTGATGCCCAACACGCGAAACTACTTCGTGCTCACCGTCGTGAGCGCCGTGGTCGCGACCGCGGGATTACTCCTGGACTCGCCGGCGACCGTCGTCGGCTCGATGGTGATCGCGCCGCTGGTCGGGCCCGCACTCGCCGCCAGCGTCGGAACCGTCGTCGACGAGCACGAGCTGCGAGTTCGGGGCGTGTTCCTGCAGACGGCCGGGGTGCTCGCGGCCGTCCTTAGCGCCGGCCTCTTCGCGGCCGGGATCCAGGCAGCGAACCTCGTCCCCCCGGGGCTGGACGTGCTCGCGATCGAGCAGGTTCGCGAGCGCCTCGCCCCGGACTTCCTCTCGCTGGCGATCGCCCTCGGCGCTGGCGTCGCGGGCGCGCTGTCCCTGTCGACGGGCGTGTCGGCAGCGCTCGTCGGCGTCATGATCGCCGTCGCACTCATCCCCCCGGCCGCGGTCGTCGGCATCGGCGTCGCGTGGGGCGAGCCCGCGCTGGCGATGGGCTCGGCGGTGCTGGTGCTGGTCAACGTCCTCTCGATCAACCTCGCCGCCCTCGCCGTGCTGTGGTACCAGGGCTACCGACCGGAGGCGTGGTTCCGGGCAGCCGACGTGCGGACATCGACCCTCACCCGGATCGGCGTGCTCGCCGGCGTGATCCTCCTGCTGTCGGTGTTCCTCGGGGGCGTGACCTACGCCGGCTACCAGGGCGCGGTCGCCGAGCAGGAGATCACCGAGGCGGCCCAGTCGACCGTCGACGAACACGACCGGCTCACGCTTCTCGACGTCGAGGTCGAGTCCGACGACCACCCGCTGCGGGGGACGCCCGACAGCGCGACGGTCACCGTCGGAACGGCGGTCGGGACGGAGCCGCCGCCGCTGGCGGAGGCGATCGAGCGGCGGATCCGCGAGCGCCTGGGCTCGGGAGTGCGCGTCGAGGTGCGGTTCGTCCCGGTCGAGACGGCCTGAGCGGCAGCTCTGCGGGCGTCTCGACCCCGCGAGTTCTGACGCCGAGCGCGTCGATAGTGACCGGTCCGAGCGCCGCTTGGCGGACCGAGCGCCGTTGACCGGACGGCTACCCGTCGAAGGGCAACTCCGGCTCCGCGCCGATCGCCTCGACGGCGGCGTCCACGAGTTCCTCCAGCCCCTCGTCCTCGGTGACGCTGCAGTAGGCGTCTGCCTCGACGTCCCGCGAGAGATCCGCCTTCGCACCGACGGTCAGGACCGGCACCTCGAATGTCCCCGCGAGGTCGTCCCGCAGGGCGAGCTGGTCCGCGAGCGGGTAGCCACAGGACTCCGAGGCGTCGACGAACACCAGCACGCAGTCCGCGAGGTGCGAGAGGGCGCTGACCGCCTGCGTCTCGATGGCGTTGCGTTCCTCGGCTGGCCGATCGAGCAGCCCCGGCGTGTCGACGACCTGGTAGCGGAGGTGATCGCGTTCGAGGTGGCCGACGCCGATGCCCGTCGTGGTGAAGGGGTAGGAGGCGGTCTCGTTTCGCGCCCGGGTGACCGCGTTGACGAACGAAGACTTGCCGACGTTGGGGTAGCCTGCGACGACGATCGCCGGCTCGCCGGGGTCGAGATCCGGGAGGTCCCGGAGCGCCTCGCGGGCCTCGCGGATCACCGTGAGGTCGTCGTCGACCTGCTCGACGACGTCCGCGAGCCTGGCGAAGGCCTGCTTGCGGTGCTTCCGGGCGGCGTCGCCGCCGCCGTGGACCCGCGGCTGGTACTCCTCGCGGAGGTCGCCTGCCTTCCGGCTCGCCCAGGTCACCTGCGCGAGACTCTCGCGGAGCGCGTCCACGCCGGGTGCCGCGTCCTCGGTGCGTTCGCCGATCCCCTCGCCAGCGAGGACGGCGTCGGCCAGTTCGTAGTAGAAGGGATCGATCCGGTCGAAGTCCGGCCAGCCCCTGACGACGTTCTCGAGGTTGTCCGAGATGACGTTCGCCGCGGTCTGTAGCATCGAGAGCTGGGCGTCCGTCCCGGACTTCGCCCTGCCCGCCCGCGCCGCCCGCGAGAACGCCTGGTCCTCCAGCTCCTCGGCGGTGGGCGTGCCGGGGAGCCCCTCGAAGATCATGTCCCCGGTAGCGGGTCCGGCGGCAAAAGGCCACCCATCCGTGTCGCAGGCTGCGACACCGGCGAGGCCTTTAGGCGGTGGTGGCCCGAACGGGAAGCAGATGCGACGACGACACGTGCTGGCCGGCATCGCTGGGACCGTGGGCGCTGCGGGCGTCCTCGGTGGCGCCGCCGTGCTCGCTGACCGCAGGGGCGGTGGTGACGCGGAGGGCGGCAACTACGAGCCCATCGCTCACGTGGACGTAGCGGGTGCACGAGAACTCGTCGTGGGCGAGGACGCGAGGACGGCGTACGTCGCCGTCGACGACGGGATCGCGAGCGTCGACGTGAGCGACCCCGCCGCCCCGGTGGTGCTCGCAGAGCAGCGTGGACTCCTCGCGGACGAGCCCGGCGGCCCGATCGGACTGGTGTGGGACGTCTCCGTCTCGGGCGACCGGCTGCTCGCCGCCGGGCCCGCCCAGCCCCAGCCACGACAACAGCAGCGGCGCATGGGTGCCGTGCTGTTCGACGTCTCGGACCCGGGCGAGCCCGTCGTCGTCGACAGCTACACGACCGCCCACGCGGTCCACAACTGTCACCTCCGGAACGGTCGGGCCTACCTCACGGGCAACGGCCTCCGTGGGAATCCACTCGTGATCCTCTCCACCGATGGCGACCGGCTCGCGGAGGCCGGCCGCTGGTCCCCGCTCGATCGAGATCCGGGCCTCGGCGAGATCCACACCGGGCTCCGCCAGCTCCACGACGTGAGCGTCCAGGACGGCGTCGCGTACCTCCCCTACTGGGACCTCGGCACCTACGTCGTCGACGTCGCCGATCCCGGGGAGCCGACCTACCTCGGCCACACGAGCGTCTACGATCCCGCCGAGCTGACGGGTATCGAGGACCTCGGTGTCCAGCGCGAACTCCTGCAGCCACCGGGCAACAGCCACTTCGTCGACGTCGGCGACGACGGGAACGTCATGGCCGTCGGCCGGGAGGCGTGGGCGATGCCACAGGACGACTGTGCGACCGGCGGCCCGGGCGGGGTGGACCTCTACGACGTCGCCGACCCGACGGCGATCGAGCGCGTCGGCACGATCGAGGCGCCGTCGTCGTTCTCGAACCTCCAGACCGGCTGGTTCACCACCTCGCATAACCTCGAACTGACCGGCGGCCGGCTCTATAGCTCGTGGTACTTCGGTGGCGTTCGGCTCCACGACGTCTCCTCGCCCTCGGCGCCCGAGGAGCTGGCGTGGTGGCGCGACCCCGAGGAGGCGGCGTTCTGGACCGCCCGGCGCGGGCCCGGGGACACGTTTCTCGCCAGCAGCGCCGACGACGCTGCGGGCTACCGCGATGGCATCGCCGGGCGAGTCTACGTCTTCCCTGACCGCGCAGGCCGACAGCCCTCGCCGCCGACGCTCACGGAGCCGCCGGACGGCGAGCAAGAGTGGCCCGAGTGTTGAGCGAGCCGCTCAGCGCTCGATCCTGGCGGCGACGACGCGTGGCTCGCAGAACGGCCGGTCGGAGTTCTCCCCGGAGGCCGTGACCGGGCGCCCGCCCGACCCGACGGTCACTCCCCGCGCTCTGCCATGGAGGCCCGCAGCTGCTTGCCCAGCGGGATCACGACCCAGAACGTCAGCGTGCCCAGGATCATGAACCAGAACATCGCGTCCATGAGCACGTACGCCAGCTCCTCGTAGATGTTCCCGGCAGGGGGCGTCGGCGCGGTGAGCTGCCGACCGCCGAAGCTGGGCGTCCGGTACCAGCCAGCGAGGATCATCCAGATCATGCCGGCACCGGAGAGGATCCCGAAGCCCTTGACGAATTCGTCCGCCATCGGTCTATGGTTCGTCGTCGCCGTCTTTAGGGTTTCCCATTCCCTCGGCCCGGAAGCGCGTCGAGAACGCGTAGACGGCAGCGCCGAGGACGATCGCGCCGAGCCCGACCAGCGCGATCGGCAGGTTGACGTCCTCGGGAGCGAGCCGGGAGCGCCCGGTCGCGGTGTCCAGCGCGATCATTCCGCCGACGACCAGGACGATCGCGATGAACGTCGAGAAGACGGTCACGGTCTTGTAGAGGTCCATCGGGACCGAAACCGAGCGCTGGGGTGGCTCCTCGGTCGCGTCGGCACCATTGTCGAGGGGCCCGTCAGCGTCGACATCACCTTCGCCTCCGGAACCCCCTCGCGCTGTCGGTCCCTCCTCGTCCCCGCCGGCCGGCGACGCGGCGACCGACGACTCGTCGACCATCCGCTACCGCGGCGGCCGGAGGCGGTAGTAGCGCCGGTTGAGGTCGTACATGTACCCCTCCCGCATCGACTTCAATACCGCGTAGGTGATCACGGCCCCGAGGAACGGGATCGAGAGGTGGAGCCAGAGGATGAGGTCCGCGGTCAGCAGCGGGAGGCGCTGGGCCATCAGGTTCACGATCGCCTGGAGACTCATGGTGAACGCCAGCAGGACGCCGAAGACGCCCACGGCGGACCAGAATGGCTGCTCAACCGGGCGGCGAGCACTGCCCTTGTTCAGGAACGGAACCAGGAACAACATGACGATGATGGGGCCGTGCAACAGGACGGCGAACGTCCGGTCGCTGGCGATCTTCTCGCCGCCGAGGATCGCGAGCTCGAGGTTCAGCGGCTCGGTCTTCAGGATCCCGAACGACCAGTAGAGATACCAGTCGGGGAGGATCACCGCCGGCGTCGAGGTGGGGTTGGCCGCCGCCTCCAGCGGCGGCGGCATCGTCGCCGAAACGAAGAGGATCACGCCCACGAAGAAGGACGTGATCGAGAGGTTCCGGATCATCTCGTGGGGCCAGGCCGGGAAGCCCAGCACGTCACGCTCGACGTAGTCCGAATCGTCGCGAAGCACCTGGTCCTCCCGCCGGGAGCGCTCGAAGTACTCGTAGGTGAGCCGCGAGAGCCCGTCCGTACGCTCCTTGCGCTCGCGGAAGGATGGGGAGTCGTCACCCGCAGGGGCGATCGCCTCACCCCCATCAGTCCGCACGTCCGGGTCGTCCGACCCGGGGTCAGCGACGTCCTCGGCGTCCGTTCGTCCGTCGTCGATGGCTGTGTGCTCGGTCATTGGTCGATCAGTGGGGTTCCGCGATGCCCTGCATCCAGACGATGCCAACGTGGATCGCGATGAGTGCCGTCACGACGAACGGCAACACGAACACGTGGAGGATGTACATCCGCATCAGCGTGGGGGCGCCCGGAGAGAAGCCACCGAAGAGCAACTGGGCGGCCCACTCGCCGATGATCGGCACCGACCGCGCCATCTCCAGGCCGATCTGCGCCGCCCAGTAGGCGAGCTGGTTCCAGGGCAGGACGTAGCCCGAGTACCCGAAGAGCAGGGTCAGCAGGATCAGGACGACCCCGAGGATCCAGTTGAGTTCGCGGGGCTCCTTGTACGCGCCCGTGAAGTAAACGCGAAGCATGTGGAGGAACACCGCCGCAACCATGAACTGGGCCGCCCAGCGGTGGATCGAGCGGAGCATGAACCCGAAGTTGAGGTCCGTCATGATGAACACCATCTGGTTGTAGGCGATGGTGGCCTCCTGGCCCGCGGCCGTCGTCGCCGACGGCGAGTAGTAAAAGCCCAGCAGGGCACCCGAGATCGCCAGTATGACGTACGCGATGATCGACAGCGACCCCAGCGAGTACAGCGGGTACCAGTACCAGAACTTGTTGTCGAGGTTGTACTGCTCGGTGTGGCTCTTTGGCATCTGGAGGTTCGTCTTGTAGTAGGCGTCCTCCAGCAACTCGAGGTAGTCGACGAGCCGGAAGCGCTTGTCGAGCCACATCAGCGTGACGAGGTAGCCCCGCTCGACGCGAGACAGGTCCTTCTCCTCGATCCAGTCGCCCCGATCGAACTCGTCTGTACGTTCCAGGCTCATCTTACTCGGACCGTGGAAGGGCGACCATGTCTTGTTTCACGATGGTGAAGGGGTCGTACACCGACTGGTGGCACTGACAGTAGATGCTGTCGCCGGCGCCGAAGGCCAGCGCGTCGGTCTGGTCCGGTTCCTTGAAGCCCGGCACGCAACAGAAGTGCGTACACTGGTTGTGGATGGCGATGAAGCCGTCGACGGTCGTGGCCCCGAGCCACTCGTCCTCCTGGGCGGCCTCCTCGATCAGCGAGCTCCGGATCAGCTGGACCGGGACCTTGTCGCGTGGCTCGAGGTCCTCCGAGCGCCAGGTGACCTGGGCGGGCTTGCCGATCCCGCTGTCGCCGATGGGGTTGCCCCAGGAATCGTAGTCCGAGAAGTGTTCGGCTCGGACGGGCTCGCCGGGCTCGGCCTGGTTGTTCTGCCAGTCGTAGGGCGGGCTAGCGGCGTACCGGATCGTGTTGTCGAGGTCGGCGTCCGGCTGGATGGCGGGGTTGTTCTGGGAGAT